>Ga0209223_10000435_pt1 | contig 48389 bp, 46 predicted proteins | sample COG_06_FD_184750 | JGI IMG/M metagenome (GOLD analysis project Ga0209223, IMG submission 184750) | Pelagic Microbial community sample from North Sea - COGITO 998_met_06 (SPAdes) (version 2) | ecosystem: Environmental > Aquatic > Marine > Neritic zone/Coastal water | place: Helgoland, sampling... | reverse complement strand
TTATCAGCATTTTAAAGAACTAAACCACCCTAAGGCAGTGCCAACACCTATTTGCCTTAGCGGATGCAAAACTAGAACTTTTTATCCTTACAACAATGACTTTTTAAACCTTTTTTCGTTTTATTTTGAAATTCTATTTTACAGCCCTAATAATCTGCTATTTAAAAAGGAAAACTAATTTAATAAAAAAGATCGAATTAAAAAATAGGGTAAATTTATTTAATTTAAATCGTATTTTTAAACTTATTTATTAAATTTAATTTATTAAAAAAACAGTCAACTCGGATCCTAAATGAAAATTTTTGAATTTTTATTCCTCTAAACTTTTACATTCAAATTCGTTGACAAATCTTTTAAATTATCAATTATGAAAAAAAGTATTTTTATCATTGTTATTTTTAGTTTCTTAAATGTTATTGCACAAGAAAAACCAAACATTTTAGTTATTATGGTAGACGATGTAGCACCAAACTCATTAAGCTGTTACTCCTTAGGAATGCAATACCCGACACGAAATATTGATAGAATTGCCAAAGAAGGAGTTTTATTTACAGACCACTACTCACAACCAAGCTGCACCGCAGGAAGAGCAGCCTTTATAACTGGACAAAAACCAGTTAGAACAGGATTAACAACAGTGGGTCAACCAGGGAACCCGCTTGGGCTAAAAAAAGAAGACCCCACAATAGCAGAATTATTGAAACCAATGGGATATATGACTGCTCAAATTGGAAAAAATCATTTAGGTGACAGGAATGAACATCTACCAACCGTGCATGGATTTGATGAATTTTTCGGCAATCTCTACCATCTTAATGTTTCAGAAGAACCAGAACAAGATGATTACCCTAAGAATAAAGAATTCGCGAACAAATATGGTCCAAGAGGAATCATAGAATCATATGTATCAGAAACATACGATAAAACGGAAGACCCTAGGTTTGGTGTAATCGGCAAACAAAAAGTTACAGATACAGGACAACTGACTTCAGAAAGGATGAAAACGTTTGATGAAGAACTCGTAACAAAAAGTAAGGATTTTATTAAAAGAGCTAAAGAGGCGGACAAACCTTTTTTTCTTTGGCATGCAACCAGTCGAATGCACGTGTATACGCATTTAAAAGAAGCGTCTAAAAATTTGGCTACAAACATAAGCACAGACATAGATTTATTTGGTCATGGACTATTGGAACATGACAACCATGTTGGTGAACTGCTAGATTACTTAGAAGAATTGGGATTAGATAAAAATACCATCGTTATTTATACAACAGATAATGGCCCTGAGCAAAGTAGCTTTCCTCATGCTGGTGTAACCATGTTTAGAGGTGAAAAAATGACCACTTGGGAAGGCGGTTTACGTTCACCATTTTTGGTACGATGGCCAGAAAAAATACCCGCTGGCTTAGTCAGAAATGGAATTTCGTCACATGAAGATGTCTTACCCACTTTAATGGCAGCTGTTGGAAATGAAAATATTAATGAAGAATTATTGAAAGGAAAGAAAATAGATAAAATGAAATATAAAGTTCATATAGATGGTTTTAATAATCTTGATTATTGGACTGGAAAAACAGATCACTCGGCTAGAAATCAATTTTTCTACTATTATGAAAGTGGATTAACGGCAATGCGTGTTGGACCTTGGAAAATGCATTTTGCAACGAAAGAACGTTATTTTGATGATATGGTTCAACATACCATGCCACAACTTTTTAACCTGAGAAAAGATCCATTTGAAACATATGATGACATTACTGGCTTTCATTTAATCATGGAAAAATCATGGGTTATGCAACCTGCGATTGGTATACTAAACGAACATCTTATGACGTTTAAAGATTATCCACCAAGACAGGCTTCCGCTTCGTTGGATATCAATAAAGCTATTCAATCAATCTTACAAGCTAAAGCAAGACAATAAAAAAGATTCCCAAAAATTTTAATTCTGCAAAAGCCTCTAAATAGCGTACATAACAAAAGTTGCTTTTTTAGGGGCTTTTGTAATTTCAAGCAACTTTTATTTTTAAAATCCCCTCGCGTTGTAAACGCCTTATTTATCTCTTAACCAGATATCTAGTATCTTTTTCAGAACACTTACTCCGGCAGACTCTATTTTTATATGTTTTGTAATGAATTTTAAATCGATATTTTCAACGCCATAAACTTTTAAAATAATAGAAGACATCTAAGTTTTAAGTCCAAAAAATCAAAAAAAATTTCATATTCAATTCTGAAAGCTGTACATCAAAATATTGTCATACAAAAACACCAAACAAACTACAAGTCATTGATTTATAGCTTTTTATATTCTGTACCTAAATGCACAACGCCTCATCCTAAATATTTAAAAAAAATATGGCTTGACACCCTCAGAGTTAAAATTGAAGTAAAAAACAAAGAGTTCCCAATTACAAGAGAACTAGCGACCAAGGCAGCACATCCTGTTGACTGCATCCAGTATCAAGCTTGGCAAGAAATAAGATTGGAAACTCAACTACTTGAAAGGAGAACACTCTAAAAACTACCCTTACTAATACCAACGTTTTTTCTTCTTCTTAGAAGCTTCGGATTTTCTTCCTGGTCTGTGCTTGCTTCCTTTTTTCTTATGGACCTCTGGTTTCGCTTTTGGGTCTAAAGGATAAGGATGTTCTGTTTCAACAGATATATGGGTATTGATGAGTTTTTGAATACTGGCTAAATACGGTTTTTCATCTACAGAACACAAAGAATAAGAAGTTCCTACCTCTCCAGCTCTACCCGTTCTACCGATTCTATGCACATAAGTCTCTGGAATATTCGGTAAATCAAAATTCACTACAGCATCCAAATCTTTTATATCAAGACCTCTTGCGGCAACATCAGTAGCTATTAAAATATTTACTTCACCCTTTTTAAACTTATTCATGGCATCTTGCCTTTCAGATTGTGGCTTATCTCCATGAATACTATCTACCTTATAGCCATTTTTCAATAAGCTCTTCTCCAATTTATCTACTCCATACTTAGTACGTCGGAAAATAATTATGTTTCCTTTGATCGTATTTCTCAACAAATAAAGGCAAAGTTCTATTTTTTGAGGTTTTGGAGTATAGTATAAAACCTGGCTTACCGTTTTGACCACAGAAGAAGTTGGGGCAACTTCAACCTTTTCAGGATTTTTCAATATAGTTTCTGCCAGCTGAACTACTTTATGTGGCATGGTTGCTGAAAACAATAAAATCTGTTTCTCAGTAGGACATAGTCTTTCAATTTTCTTAACATCGTCGATGAATCCCATATCTAGCATTAAATCTGCTTCATCCAAGACTAAAGTCTCTACAAAATTAAGGTTCACCATTTCCTGTTTATGCAAATCCAAAAGACGACCAGGTGTTACAATCAAAATATCCACACCTGCATCTAATAGTTTTTTCTGAGGCTCAATTGAAGCTCCTCCAAAAACAACAGCGGTTCTTAACACAGTACTCTCAGCATAAGATTTAAAGTTCTCTTCTATTTGAATCGCTAATTCTCGCGTAGGACTTACTACCAATACTCTAACTTTCCTTCCTTTTTTAGAAGAATCTTGTCTATCATATAGGTTTTGAAGAATTGGCAGAGCAAAGGCCGCTGTTTTACCAGTACCTGTTTGAGCAGATGCAATTACGTCTTTCCCTTCTAGTACCAATGGAATTACTTGCTCCTGCACTAATGTAGGTTGCTCGTATCCTTTTTGTACTAATGTTCTTACTAGCGGTTTGTTTAGTTTTAAATCTTTAAATTCCATATTTCTTTTTTCCCTGACTATGCTTCTTCTTCGTACGCTTTCATCTCTTCATCATAAAACTCAGATGCTTCCTCTATAAATCCTGCAACTTGAATTGACAATTCCTCTTCATCGCTACCGATAAGATCATCCATCATTTCAATTTCATCATCTTTTAAATTGATAATAAACCTAGGGAATTCGGTATGAATCACAAAAATATCATCCTCGTTTGTCTTTGTATTATCTCCTAATAAAAACTTTGGTAACTCCATTATATACTTATATTTAAATATTTTTTCTAGATCGTATCTACAGCTTTCCACTGTTTTCTTTGATCATCCTATTGGTCAATTTATCGAAGCGAAGATACAACATAATTGCAGATATCGTTAACGACACTAGCATCCCTATCCAAACTCCCAACGCTTCTAATTCTGTTTTCAAGCCTAAATAATAACTTACTGGAAATCCAATAATCCAAAATGCCACAAAAGTTATCACCATGGGGTATTTTACGTCTTGTAAACCTCTTAAAGCTCCTAAAAAAACGACTTGAATTCCGTCTGATATTTGAAACAATCCAGCAACAATCAACAATTGAGCTGCTATCATTACTACTTCTGTATCTTCTATATATAAAAGAGGCAATACATCTTTTAAAAGTATAAAACCGGCTGCTAGAAACAAATCAATGATCAACATCAGAAATAAAACTGACATGGCTATTCTTTTCATAGAAACAAAATCTTTCCGACCTTTCTGATTTCCCACACGAATGGTTGCCGTTACACTTAATCCAACCGCTATCATATAGGTCATAGTTGCCAAATTCAAACTTATTTGATTCGCAGCCTGATCCTTGGTTCCAATCATTCCTGTTAATAGAATACCTCCTGCAAAGATTCCTACTTCGAAAAACATTTGCAACGCACTAGGGTAACCAACATGAAACACTTTCGCTACAAACCTCTTTTTAAAATTCGAAAATTTAATTCGATCCACAAAAACAGCAAAAACATCTTTGGTATGTACTATATACATAATAAAACCAAGCATCAAAACTCTCGATATCAATGTACCTAACCCTGCTCCTATCAATTCCATTTTTGGAAAACCAAACTTTCCATAGATCAATAAGTAATTTAACAATACATTGATAACATTTGCTAAAATAGCTGCCCTCATTGGATATTTCGTTTGAGACATCCCATCAGAAAATTGCTTGTATGCTTGAAAAAGCAACATTGGAATCATGGAATACATGATAATGTCATAATAAGGAGATGCATATTCAACAACCTCAACGGGCTGATCCATTTTATACATCAAAGGTTTCATCAAAAACAACGCAGCACACAAAACAAGCGATAATATCAAGGACATTAAAATCCCATGCTGAAAGTAATTTTTACCTCTTGCAACATTGTTTGAAGTATGAGCTTCAGCAATCAAGGGCGTTATGGCAAATGTAAATCCAATTCCAACACTGAAAGCAATAAAAGCCAAACTATTGGCCAAAGATACGGCGGCCAAAGGAGCAGGTCCTAACTCACCTACCATTATACTATCAGCAAACCCAACAAGCACATGTCCTAATTGCCCCAACATTACAGGATAGGCCAATTGGATGTTCTTTTTAAACTCAGATGTGTAGACGGATAATTTCAAACTTATTTATTTGTGACTGCAAAGATAGACTCATTTACTAAAGCAGACGTAAATAATTTAAAGAATCTAGCAGGTATCCACCTCAAACAAAACTCCAACTTCGAATCCCGAATCCTTATTTATAGTGATTCTTATTATTAACCATTCGTTCACTTGTTTACAATAAAGTAAAGTTTTTCTAAACCAAAGAACACTTTAGGTTAACTATATCCTTTTGATATGGAGATAGATTTGCATGAAAATAATTAATCCCTAACAACTAATAAAATTATGAGAATTTCAAAAATGTCAATTTTAAGGACTTTAACAATCGCGTTCTTTGCAGTCGCTTCTGTTGCATGTACGGAAGATGCTATCAATGGAAATGATGGTGCTAATGGAGAAAACGGTATCGATGGTATCAATGGTATTAATGGATTGGATGGTGAAGATGGAAAAAACTTTGGTGAAATTGATTTCACAAATTCGTTAAAAACATCAAAAACACCTAATTTATTAAAAGTATCAAGTGAGTTTTCTAGTATTGTGGTAAAACCTATTTTATCATCTGAAGACACAATTCCAGAAAGTAAACACTTTGTATACGGATCTATGGCAGATGGTGCTGGTTTGCTTGGAAACGATGATGGAACTTTTACATTAATTAACAACATAGAGGCAGACTATTCAATTGCTAGAATTTATTTGAATAGCAATCTTGAAGTGGCATATGGAGAATACATTGTAAATGCTGATGCAACTGCGTCTACAGCTCAATGTTCTGGATCATTGATTACAAAAGACGAACATGGATTTGGACCGTTATACCTATCAGGTGGTGAATGGGAAGGAGCTTCTAAAGGAGTTTTTCTTACAAACCCTTGGAAGCCAACAAAAGGAGCAAGCTCTGCTAAAATGTTATCTGCGTTTGGACAATGGTCTACTGAAAATGCTGTTGTTATTGGAAAAGATGCTTATGCTGATAAAACAGTAGCATTCATTGGAGATGACCATTCTGATAACTCCGTACCTTTTGGACAATTAGGTATGTATGTAGGTAACAGAGCAGACTTAGAAGGAGGAAAACTGTATGGGTTAAAAGTCACTTCTGCTGGGATTACAAATGAAGTAGACATGACTGAAGGAACAGAGTACACTGCTGAGTTCGTTGAATTATTAGAAACTGAAATTTCAGCTTTAGATGCGGAATGTAAAGCAAAAGGTTTGATGGGATTCTCTAGGTTAGAAGATATCGATTGGAGAAGAGGTAGTGCTGAAAACCAAAGAGAAATTTATTTCTGTGTTACAGGAAGAAACAAACCTGATTTAGTTGGAAAAGGAACTTTATTGGGTCGTATATATAAAGTAACTTTAAACGATACTGATCCTACGGGTGCTGCAAAAATAACCTGTGTATTAGATGGTGACAAAGTTGGAGGAAAAGCTGAAATGTTCCATTCTCCTGACAATATTTTAGTAACTGAGAACTACGCATATATTCAAGAAGACCCTAATGGTTACAAATCATTTACTGACAACGGTTTTGCAAAAGTATACCAATATGACTTAAATACTGGAGCTATCAAAACAGTTTTAGAATGTGATCAAACAAACGCTGAAACATTAGGATATGGTACAACATCTAATTTTTGGGAAATTACAGGTATGATCGACGTAACGGATGTGGTTAACAATGGAAAAAACACTTTCATGTTGATTACTCAAAACCATGGATGGAATGCTAAAACAGGTCAATTATTTACTGACTATAGTGCTGTTTTAGATGCTGAAAACCACTGGGCAGTAGAAGGTTCTACTTTATATACTATCGAAGGCTTAGACAGATAATATATGAATCATTCAATTATCAAAAAGACATACACAATGTGTGTATGTCTTTTGCTATTAATTAATAGCGCCTGCAGAGAAGAAAAATCAAATCACCAACCCATAAAAACGAGCCCCTTATCAAATTTAGAATCTTACTATAAAGCCAATCTAAAAAAAAGTTTTTTGTATTTGGACAGCATCCAGTCAACAGAAAGCAGTCAACAAAATAAAGAATTTTACCTATTAGCTCGAAAACACTTCAAACTTTCAGAACCCATCTTATCTTACCTCGACAAAGAAAATTACAAAACTTTAAACTCCCCCAATTTATTAAGAATTCAGGAAGAGGACGCGACTGACATCAAAGTCAGAAACCCTATTGGATTTCAGGTAATTGAAGAAAACCTTTTCAGCGACTTCCCTAAAGACAAACAGATTTTTATAGTATCGAAACAAACAAGTGGTAGAATTAAATTTATTTACCACAACACTCACATAAAACTTAAAGAACACAATCTTTTATGGCTTATACGTGATGCTATATTAAGAATAGCAACCACAGGTTTGTCTAATTTTGACTCTCCAGTACTTGGACAATCTTTAAAAGAATCTACTTTTGTTTATCAAAGTATTTCAGAGATTATTACGCTATACAAAGAGCGTTTTGACAATATCGAAATTTATAACGATTGGCTTTATGAAATACAAAAAGCACAAAACGTACTATCTGAAGATTTTGACGAATTTGATCGATTCAATTTTATTCAAAACCACACCCATAAGCAACTAGAACTTTGGAATAAAACGGTTACAGACTGGCAAGTTAATTTTCCCTTTTCTTTGGCGACCCAAAACGAATTCAATTCATTATTTAGTAATGAAATGTTCAACATCAACTACTTCTCAGACCATAATAGTGACACCATCCATTTGACTGAAAAAATTGCATTGGGAAAACAATTATTCAACGATAAAAAATTATCTGCAAACAACTCATTGTCATGTGCATCATGTCATATCAAAGAAAAAGGCTTTACTGACGGAAGGAAAACATTTGAACGAAATCAAATTAGAAACACACCAACGATTGCATATGCTGGCTTGCAAAAAGCTTTCTTTTATGACAACCGAGCAGGAAGTTTAGAAGGTCAAATTGTTGGCGTAATTACAAACCACAATGAATTTGATTCCAATTTAGAAATTCTAGAAAATATAGTTTCTTCTAACCCATACTATAAAGCTAGATTTGATAGTTTGTATACGAAAAGTATTACGGATGAAAACATACGTCATGCCATTGCATCCTATGTTCGAACGTTAAACAAGTTCAATTCAAGATTTGATAATAATATCAACAAAACTGAAAATAATTTAACGGAATCTGAGAAAAAAGGTTTTAATCTTTTTATGGGGAAGGCAGCTTGTGCAACCTGTCACTTCCCTCCCTTATTTAATGGTACTGTTCCTCCAAACTTTAATGAATCTGAATTGGAAATTATTGGAGTTCCCAAGTCAAACAAAAACCAAAAACTGGATACCGATTTAGGGCGATATACTATTTATCATACAGATGCAAGAAAGGGAGCGTTTAAAACCCCAACAGTTAGAAATATTTCTAAAACGGCACCCTATATGCATAACGGGGCATACAATACTTTGGAAGAAGTACTAGATTTTTACAATCAAGGAGGTGGAAAAGGTTTAGGTTTTGATGTTCCTCATCAGACATTGCCTTTTGATCATTTAGATTTATCCGAAAAAGAGATAAAAGACATTATTGCATTTTTAAAAACACTTTCTGATCAATAAACCTGAAAATCCAATTCAACAATATTCATGAATTTTTCTCTAATAATATTGTTGAATTGGATTTTTATATTTTTTTAAGCTATTCAGAATCTAGACAGGATAATGTATTTCACCTTTTTTAGCCATTTATTTCTAGATTAAAAACAGACGCTGCAGCAATTCGTTTCATTTTGAAAGGCACTCTATATATCTTAGACATGCTAATCAAACCATAAACCAAAATGAAACTAAAATTTACACTCATTGCCACTCTATTTCTAAGTCTTATAATGATCAACTGTTCTTCTGATTCTGTAGAGAGCATTGTTGAAACAGAAGAAACTGAAAAAGGAGGAAATGAAGAAGAAAGCCCTATTGAAGAAGAGGAGCCGGAAGAGGAAGAGCCAGAAGTCACTTTACCTCCTGTATGCGAAGACATAGCTCAAATTGCATTTCCAATTATTGACACAAATACAACACCGACAGAAAATAAATGTGATGTTTTTCTTGAAGAAAATGGAATTGTTGTCATGGAAGCTGAAAACACAAAATCTGATTTGGTAAAATGGGTTTTTAAAAATAGTCCGTTAACCGCAAGAGTAAGCTGGACCTATACGATCCATGAAACACGTCAAATAGACGATCATAAAGGAACTGGATACATTGATATACACCGGGAACTGGGAAAGTTGGAATGACCCAGAAAAAGTAGCTCCATTGAAATATACGTTTAAAGTAACAAATCCAGGTACTTATAAATTATATTTAAGAAGCTTTAAAAAACTAAACGGAGAAGGAGACAAACACAACGATTGTTTTATACTTGTAGAGGGGGACTTCACAGCAGGAACTCCTAACATTTGTATTTCTGACTTTGATAAAGCATCACCATCAGCAACAAATTATTACCTAAACAAAAAAACCAAATTTTTTGGAGGGTCAAATGTTGACTGGGTAAACAATGGAAAACTAGATGCTCATAGTATAAAACCTTCCGCAGTTTACGAGTTCAAAGCGAATGAGACATACACACTTACTGTTACAGGTAGGTCAACTGGGTATCATATCGACAGAATATTATTTGTTGACTTAAATAAATATTCACATAGTGAAGTTACTGGTATATTGAAGTTACTGGTATATTAAATACTGCTGCACAGAGTTTATGCGAATAACAATAATCAATCATATATAAAAGAAGATGACTCATTTGAGTTACCTTCTTTTATAATTCCAACACACTAAAGGAAAGCTCTAACGGATCTAATTCTTTTAACAAAGTTGGAATCAAATCCTCTCCATATTCTTCATAAAACCCGGCAAAATTAACATTTCGCTCTTGAAGGCCTTTTCTTGGAAATAGCGTATTTTGAATTTCGACAACTCTATTGGTCACATCTGAATGTTTTCTTTTCTCGGCTTTTAACAACCTTTTCTCTAAATTATGTAAGCCCTTTAATTGTTTCTTTTCTTGAGCGGCTAATGCACCTTTAAAACTTGGATCTGTAGTCTCTGCAATAGGTTTTAAATCCTCAAATATTTTTTTCAAAAGTTCTTTCTGTTTCAATAAATCTAAATCTATTTGACAGCATTCTCTGACTACTTTAGTAAGTAAATCTGATTGCTTTAAAAACAAATTTTGATACTCAAGGTTCAAATTTTTAATTTTCCTTCCTTGCTTTTCAGATGCTAACAACACTGAATTTCTCAACAAAAGAATTGGAAATGAAATTTTAGAGGCTGTAAATAATTCTTTTAACTGCAACCAATAAGCTAGCTCACCTCCTCCTCCAATATAACATAGATTTGGCAATACTACTTCTTGATACAAGGGACGCATAATTACATTCGGACTAAATTTTTCAGGACTTAACTTTAATTCCTGTAAAATTTCTTCCACTGTGAATTCTATAGTTGTATTATTAATTTTATAAGTGTTGTTTTCAAACACAATACGCTCTCTTAAATCATTTTCTATATAAAATAAATTTATTTCTCTTGGATTTACTTGAACCTTATAATTCTCTAACAAAAAAGAATTGGTATTTTCAATAGCCCCAATTGCATACTTCTCTTTCAGTTCTTTTTCTACAAAAGGAATAAATTGTTCTTTTAAAGAAACATCATCTCCATCTATGATTACCAAGCCATACAATCCAAACAATTCGTTTACCAAGAATCTCATGGCTTCTGTCAAAGACTCATGCTTTTCATAGGACTCAATAAAAAGTTTTTTTAATTGATCTGAAGTCTTTTTACCCCCTAAATAATTTGAAAACTCATTAAAAACAGCTTCAAAATTATTCGTTTTTTTTCTACCCACCGGTCCAGTACTCTCAACATCCCAACTGATTTTGTTATCCTCAATAAAAAAGTGATTGATTTCCTGAAAATCATGATCTTCAGTAGCCATCCAATACACAGGAATAAAATTTTCTTTCGGAAATTCTTCTTTCAACTGCTTGCACAAATTAATGGTACTAACAATTTTATATAAAAAATATAAAGGTCCAGTAAAAAGGTTTAATTGATGACCTGTAACTATGGTAAAAGTATTTGGCTCACGCAAAGACTCAATATTTTCGATAGTTACATTTGAGGTATTTGTATTTGAGTATTGATGTAACAAACTTTTAGCCAAAACTTCTCTTGAATCTTTGCTAAACTCACTTCTCTTTTGTTGTATCTGTTTTTTAAAACCTCCCATATCAGGAAAATTCTCGTATAGATGTTTTACAGAATCTTTTCTATCTATATAATCTAGTATCAATTGAGAAAAATATCCTGTAGACTTAAAGGGTATGTGAGTATTTGGCATGCAACAAAAATCTAATTATTAAACTATGTGTCGGTTTCCACGGTCAACCTAACAGATAAAGCTAAAATAAACAAACTTATCGACTCTAAAACTAGTTCTCCTATGATTTTCACAACGGTAAATATATGATATGGAAAGATAATTTTGATGTAGTAACACCTAATGTATTTCATGTAATTGCAGATTCTTATCTGACAATAAAATTAACTATGAAAACATTTTTAAACGTATTACTTATCTTATTTAGCATCATTGCTTTTTCTCAAACACCTGAAAAAATAAGCACTCAAAATTATAAATTCTTAGAAGCACCTGCCTGGGATGGAACAGAATTCATCTACTTTTCTGACTTAAACGATTTTAAAGTTTACAAATACTCAACTATACATAATACTTTTGCCCTTGCTTTTAGCATGGACACCAAACCAAATGGTCTTATGTTAGATTCTGATAAAAACCTAGTTATTTGTGAATTTAGTGCTGGTAAAATTTCAAGACGAAGCAATACTTGGAGTTTTATAGAATACCTGAGTTAAGGATATAACGGAACACGTTTTGATAATGTCAACGATCTATCCATAGACGCTAAGGGCGGAGTCTATTTCACAGATACTTCCGGAAGTAACTCACCTAATCAAACTGCAAGGAGACTATATTATATTAACCCAAACGGTACCTTATCTGTTGTTGACGACGGTACCGGGTATCTATATCCTAACGGTGTTATAATTTCAAACGATGGACTGTCTCTTTTTGTAAATAATATTTTAGATATCTCAGGTTCAGTCACAACTATTGAAAATTTCCAGCTGACGGATAATCTTCTAGAGATAAAACTTAACAGCAACTACAAACCTGGTTTATATATAATTTCATTAAAAACTGACCAAGCAAGCATATACAATAAAAACATGCTCTTTAAATAACTCATTTGTTCTGTTAAAAAAAACAAGATTCATCAAGTCTACACAATACTGGTTGTAATTTTATAAGATAAACTCATCTCATGAAAAAGCACAGTATTACACTAGGGAAGGTATTCGTTATTTTAATTTTCCTTAGCCTTTCAGCTAAGTTTTATTCTCAAGAAAAACCGAACTTCAAAAACAACCAAACTATTTGTTTTATAGGAAATCGTATCACTCAGGATGGAAGATATCACATGCTATTACAAACCTATTTTGCCACAAGATATCCTTCTATAAAATTGAACTATTTTAATTGTGGAATTTCTGGAGATGTTGCCAAAGGAATGTTAGATCGTTTTGACAAAGATATTTTAATTCACAAACCAGATTATGCTTTTTTAACGGTTGGTATGAATGATATAATGAGTTATTTATACGATCCAACACTAAAGGTACATCAGAAAATTTTAGACAATCGACAAAAGGCACTTGAAAATTATTTTATCCGAACTGAAAAACTTGCCACCAAACTCATCAACAATAATATCACCCCCATATTTTTAACTCCTTCTATCTATGATCAAACAACAACCTTACAAACAACAAACAAGTTTGGTATTAATGATGCATTAGAAAAATGTTCAATCCATATAAGACAACTAGCTAAAAAACACAATGCTTTGTTAGTTAACTTTCAACCTGAAATGTTGCGCCTTAACAAACAATTTCAGAAAAAAGATCCATCAAAGACAAAAATTAGTCAAGATAGAGTGCATCCAGAAGATACCGGTCATTTTATTATGATGAACACTATTTTGAATAGTATGGAAAAGCCCAATAAAGTTTCAGAAATAAAAATAAATGCAAAAAAAGGAATCAACTTGAGTGCCTATTCCAACACTCCACAAAACAATCAAGCCAAAGATATAGCCAGATTATGTGAGTTATACCATAAAAGAAATGGAGATTTAAGAATCATAGGACTTGTTGAATATAAAAAATTAAAAAACTATCAAGGTCCCAACGACCTAGATTCTAAAAGAAATTACCTTAAAAAAACATGTAGAAAAACAAAAAGGGAAAAGTTGGCACCCATCTATGGTCAAAACGACTCAGCGGTATTTTGAAGTTGTTCAAAAACAAGATAGTCTCTGGACTTAACTAACTAGGCTAAGAGATTTAATTTATGCTGAAAACAAAATCCAAAGTCATAACTATTCTATTATAAAAATAGATTAGAACTATTCAAAGACACTTTTCATAAAATTATTTTGAACTTATAAAATAATAAATTATTTAACCAAAGAGATCGGTTAATCTGATATTTTCAAATCACAATACCAAAAACCAGTGTCCCAGGTTTCTTGATCTTTCTTTTCTTTATAGCAATCCTCATTATTCTTATTTATGTAATTGCCACAATTATCATCTGAAGTATCCCTGTTTGCTGTATACGTTCTCAAAACTTTTTCCCCAACTTGAAAAGGTACAGGTTTGGTAAATATAGGTCCATCAAAAACAAAAGTATGAAATTCGCCATTTTCACCGCATACATCCACTCCTTCTGGCAAATCAGCTATAAACTGTTCGTCGATAACTCTACCCACAAAAGATTCATCTAATAATTTTGCATTTACACAAACGGTAATCGCTTTAAAACCTAAATCTAAAAACTCTTTTAGCAATGTTTTGGTGTCTTGTTTCCATAAAGGATACACACCTTCTAAACCAACTTCAGTCAGCTTTTTATCACGATATGCCTTTAGATCTTCTAAAAATATATCCCCAAAAACAGCATGTTTGTAGTCAGCCTTTAAGATTTCTTCCATGGCTTCTTTCATGATTTTGTCATACAAGGTCATAGTTACATCTCCAGGAAAATGAATTTTCTGTAAAGGTAAACCTATCAATTCGGCTTGCTTATCTAGTAATTCCTCTCTAAGTCCATGCATAGAAACTCTGCCAAACTCACCATTGACATTAGTCAATAAGGTTCCTATTTCAAATTCTTTTTTTTGACGAATTTTATACAATGCCAACACAGAATCTTTACCTGTACTCCAATTGAAATATGCTTTTTTCATTTAGCAATTTTTATTTTATGAAATCCCAACAATCGTCAGGATTAAAGCCCAATCAAAATACTAGACTGGCTCTCCATATAAATCAAAGTCACCAGCTTCTGTGATTTTCACATTCACAAACTGCCCCACTTGCACATAATGTTTGGTAGCATCAATAAGCACTTCATTATCTACATCTGGAGAATCAAACTCTGTCCTACCAATAAAATAATTTCCATCTTTCTTATCGAACAAACATTTGATCGTTTTTCCTACTTTTTCCTGATTCAATTCAAAGGAAATCTGAGATTGAATTTCCATAATTTCAGCAACACGTGCTTCTTTTACATCTTCCGGAACATCATCGTTTAAAGTACCTGCATGTGTGTTTTCTTCATGAGAATACGCAAAAGCACCTAATCTATCAAAGCGAGAATCAATTACCCATTGCTTCAATTCTTCAAAAATTTCTTCCGTTTCTCCTGGATAACCAACTATTAGAGTAGTTCGTATTGCCATTTCAGGAACTTCTTTGCGGAATTCATTGATTAAATTAACTGTTTTTTCATGCGTAGTACCACGACGCATAGATTGTAGAATCTCTGTATTGATATGCTGTAATGGAATATCTAAATAATTACAAACCTTTGGCTCATTTCGCATTACCTCCAATACATCCAAAGGAAAACCAGCAGGGAATGCATAATGCAAGCGAATCCAATCAATTCCATCCACTTTAACTAATTCTTTCAACAGTTTAGCCAATTCTCTTTTCTTATAAATATCTAAACCATAATAGGTAAGATCTTGTGCTATTAGAATTAATTCTTTAATTCCCTTTTCTGCCAATTTAGTTGCTTCGATCACCAATTCTTCTATTGGTGTAGATTTGTGCTTTCCTCTCATAATCGGAATGGCACAAAATGAACACGGACGATCGCAACCTTCTGCAATTTTTAAATAAGCATAATGTTTAGGTGTTGTAGTTAAACGCTCACCAATTAATTCATGCTTATAATCCGCTTCTAAAACTTTTAATAAGTTTGGTAAATCATGTGTTCCAAAATACTCATCTACATCAGGTATTTCTTTTTCTAAATCTGGTTTGTAACGCTCACTCAAACAACCTGTAACAAAAACTTTATCTACCAAACCTTCTGCCTTTTTCTCAGCATAATGCAAAATCGTATTCACCGATTCCTCTTTGGCTTTCCCGATAAACCCACATGTATTAATGACAACAATGTTACCATCATCATTAGCATCCTCATGCACTACCTCTTTATCATTTGCCTTTAACTGCCCCATTAAAACCTCAGAATCATACACATTCTTTGAGCATCCTAATGTCACTACATTAATTTTATTTTGCTTTGAAGACTTTGTTCTCATTGATAGAATAATTTAGAGTGCAAAAATACTCAATACAAATAAGATTACTGATATAATTTACAGAAACCTACAAACAAAAAAAGAGCGCCGTTGGGCGCTCTTTTTTGAATATAAATATTTTACTTGAAGAAAGAATCTACAAATTCAACCTTATTGAAAACTTGTAAATCATCAATAGCTTCACCAACTCCAATATATTTTACAGGAATTTTAAACTGATCTGAAATCCCAATCACAACTCCTCCTTTTGCCGTTCCATCTAATTTAGTAACCGCCAAAGAACTCACTTCCGTGGCCAAAGTAAATTGTTTTGCTTGCTCAAAAGCATTTTGTCCGGTAGAACCATCTAAAACCAACAATACTTCATGTGGAGCATCCTCCACAACCTTTTGCATTACTTTTTTGATCTTCGTCAATTCGTTCATCAAATTGACTTTATTATGCAACCTACCTGCTGTATCTATTATAACAACATCAGCATCTTGAGCTACCGCTGATTTTAAAGTGTCAAATGCAACAGAAGCTGGATCTGAGCCCATTTCTTGACGTACGATTGGCACATCCACTCTATCTGCCCAAACTTGTAATTGATCAATTGCAGCAGCTCTGAACGTATCAGCAGCTCCTAAAACAACTTTCTTACCTTGTTTTTTAAACTGCGCTGAAAGCTTACCAATAGTTGTTGTTTTCCCAACACCATTTACACCAACCACCATAACCACATGAGGTTTGTTTGCGGTAGGAATTGAGAATTCTGTATCATTCCCTACGTTTGTTTCTGAAAGCAACCCTGCAATTTCTTCTCTTAGAATTTCATTCAATGCACTAGTACCAACATACTTATCTTTTGCTACACGTGCTTCAATTCTTTCAATAATTTTTAAAGTCGTATCTACACCAACATCAGAGGCAATTAACACTTCCTCTAAATCATCAAGTAAATCAGCATCAACAGTAGATTTTCCAGCGACCGCAGTGGTTAATTTTTCAAAAAAACTTGTTTTAGTTTTTTCCAGTCCTTTATCTAAAGTTTCTTTTTTTTCTTTCGAAAAAATCTTCTTAAAAAAGCTCATAAATATATCTTAGTGCATTCAATTTTTCAATTCGCAATGAATTCAAAATTACGTAATTATATTAAATAAGAAAAGCTACTTCCAACAAATTGAAAGTAGCTTTAAATATCTTGTATAAGCGAATTACTTTTTAGCTAAAAAGTCTTTCACTTTAGAAGGATCCATAATTGCTTCTACAAAAGTATAAGCTCCTGTTTTTGGAGATTTTACCATTTTGATAGCTTTCGACAATCTTTTCGAACCTGTCTGTAACGTTGCTACTGATTTCTTTGCCATGTCTTAACTTATTTAATTTCTTTGTGAACAGTCATCTTCTTCAAGATTGGGTTGAATTTCTTCAATTCCATTCTATCCGGAGTATTTTTTTTATTCTTCGTCGTGATGTATCTAGAAGTACCTGGTTTCCCAGTAGCTTTGTGCTCAGTACATTCTAAAATTACCTGAATTCTATTTCCTTTTTTTGCCATCTCTATATATAATTTATAAGAAAAAAGATTATTTTATAAATCCTTTTGCTCTAGCTTCTTTTAATGCTGCAGAAATACCAACTTTATTGATATTCTTTAATGCAGAAGTAGATATTTTTAATATAATCCATTTATCCTCTTCTGGTATGAAAAAACGCTTTGTAATTAAGTTAGCGTTGAATTTTCTTTTTGTTCTATTCAATGCATGAGAAACATTGTTTCCTACCATTGCTTTTTTTCCTGTAAGTTCACAAACTCTAGACATCTTTAAAACTCTTTTATTATTATTTTCTAAACGAGGTGCAAATTAACGATTAATTCTAGATATCACCAAACATTTTTCAATAGTTTTTTAATATTTCTTTTCTTAAAAGTTCCAAAGCTTTGTTTGAACTTCTATGTATTACCTTCTCTCTCGGTTTCCCAAAATTAAACTCCTCGGAATAAACCCCTGAATCAGATGCTATTGCAATGCAAACTACACCAACAGCTTTGTCGGTTTCATCTGTTGTGGGTCCTGCATTACCAGTGGTAGCAATTGCAAAATCTACTTCTGATTTTTTCAACATACCCGATGCCATTTCTTCCGCTACTTGCGTACTTACCACAGAATGTTTTTCTATTGTACTAGACAACACTCCCAATTCATTTATTTTCACCTTTTGGGTATAAGCCACTAAGGAAGCAACAAAAAATGCTGAAGCTCCAGATTTCTCTGTTAACATACATGTCAAATACCCCCCTGTACAACTTTCAGCAACGGCTAATGTTTTATTATTTTTTTTAAGTAAACTAGCAATAAGCTCCACAATACTTTCGTCATCTTCATAACCTACAATCAACTCCCCTAACTGATGTTGCAACTTACTGACCTCAGTAGCAATTGTTTCTTCTAGAGATTGCTTATCAAAATCTTTACCAGACAATCGTAATTTCACTTTTCCAGGTGAAGGTAAATACGCCAAACTCAAAATAGCAGGAAGCTCTTCTTCCCAAGTCTCTAACTTTTCTGCCAAAGCACTTTCACCAATACCATACGTGATAATTGTTTTATGTTGGATAAAAGGCAATGTGAATTTATTTCTTAAAAAAGGCAAAACCTGACCTGTCATCAATCCTTTCATTTCAAAAGGTACTCCGGGCATACTCACAAAAACAGTATCATTTTCATCAAAAAGCATTCCTGGTGCAGTCCCAAGTTCATTATGCAAAACTGTACATTTTGACGGTACCAAGCCTTGCAAACGGTTCAATTCTGAAAAGGGAATGTTTCTTTTAGAAAACATGCTCTTGACATGTTTTACTACCGAGTCGTTTAGGATCAATTCATCAGAAAAATATTTTGCAAAAGTATGTTTAGTTATATCATCCTTTGTAGGGCCTAAACCTCCCGTTACCAAAACCACATCAACTCTTGACTGGGCATCTCTAAAGGCTTGTAATATATGCGCTTCATCATCTTGAATAGAGGTCACCTGATACACGGACATCCCAATTTTATTCAATTCAGTGGCCATCCATTGAGAATTTGTGTCTACAATTTGACCTATCAAAATCTCATCTCCAATGGTAATTATTTCTACTTTCAAATTCTATATTTTTTAAGAGCAGCAAAAATACAGAAGTACACTTGATTAATAGAACTTTAAGCCTAAAATATTCTTTAGCAAAGGTGTCAAATAATAAGTATTCTTTATAAATTAAACCCAGCCCACAAAAAAAACTCCTAACTATCGTCAGGCGTTTTTTTATTTTATTTTTATTTCAAAACTCTTGTTTCCGTTGAGTTCTCCAATAAGAATATCGTTCTCTGAAACCGGTCCTACTCCAGCGGGTGTTCCCGTAAATATTACATCTCCTTTTTTCAAGGTTAAATATTGTGATACAAAAGCAATCAATTCATCTATTTGCCACAACATAGAATTTGTATTCCCATCTTGCACCAAAACATCATTTTTTTTCAGTGAAAAAGAAAGATTTTGTAAATCTCCCAAACTCTCTTTTGCAACAAACTCACCTATCACAGCACTACCGTCAAATGCTTTCGCTTTCTCCCACGGCAACCCTTTTTCTTTGCAATTATTCTGAACATCTCTTGCGGTAAAATCTATACCAAGTCCAACCTCATCATAATACTTATGTGCAAACTTTGAACTGATATGTTTTCCAACTTTATTAATCTTCACCAATACTTCAACTTCATAATGCACTTCATTGGTAAAGGTCGGGATAAAAAACGGCATCTTTTTAGGCAGTATTGCCGAATCTGGTTTCAAAAAAAACACCGGTTCTTCTGGCTTTTCATTTTCCAGTTCTGCAATATGTTTTGCATAATTTCTACCAATACAAATAATCTTCATCTCTCTCTATTTACTCACCAGTCATAGGAAAAACAATCGCCTTGTTTCCATCTACAATTATCTGATTATTTAAATGACAACTCACCGCTCTCGCTAGTACCATTGTTTCAATATCTGCTCCAATTTTTTTCAAAGAATCTGCTGAGCTTTCATGAGTTACCCTTTCTACACCTTGCTCAATGATTGGACCTTCATCTAACTCCTCTGTTGCATAATGTGCCGTGGCTCCAATCAACTTAACCCCACGTTCATAAGCTCTTCTGTATGGATTTGCTCCTTGAAAGGCAGGTAAAAATGAATGATGGATATTTATGATTTGGCTAGGATAATGATTGATAAAATCATTGGTCAAAATTTGCATATAACGCGCCATAACAATCAAATCAATACTATTGTTATCAAACAATTCTATCAAGTCTCTTTCCTGGTCTTTTCGGGTATCTTTATTTACGGGCAAATGATGAAAAGGAATACCAAACATATCTGCAACAGGTTTCAATTTCTCATGATTGCTTACCACCATCTTTACATCACAATGAAGCTTTCCTTCCTTATGTCTATGTAACAAATCGTATAAATTATGACTTGTATGAGAAACCATGATCGCTACTTTCTGTTTTTTACGACCGTAATCTACCTTCCAGCTAATTTTATAAGCCTCTGCCAAACGAGCAAAACGCTCTTCTAGTTGATCCTTACTCAATACTACCGATGCATCTGAAGCTACTCGCAAACGCATAAAAAAACGCTGTTCCTCTTCGTTTGTATACTGTTGTGAACTAACAATATTAAATCCTTCCTGATAAAAGAAATGGGTCAACTTTGCTATAATTCCTTTTTGATCCGGACATTTAATTAAAAATGTAACTATTTGTGGTTTCATCTATTCTTAGACTTTAATGTTTTTTAGTAGTAAACTATTTCACCTACACTATATATTTTTTATCAAAATTTGGCTTTCTTTTTTCCAAAAAGGCATTTCTACCTTCTTTAGCTTCCTCTGTCATATAAGCCAAACGAGTTGCTTCCCCAGCAAAAACTTGTTGCCCAACCATTCCATCATCCGTTAAGTTCATGGCAAACTTCAACATTTTAATAGACATTGGTGATTTTTCTAAAATTTCTTGCGCCCATTCATAAGCAGTATCCTCTAATTCTTCATGTGGAATAACAGCATTTACCATCCCCATTTCATAAGCATCCTGAGCTGAGTAATTTCTACCCAAGAAAAATATTTCTCTCGCTTTCTTTTGACCAACCATTTTTGCCAAATATGCTGATCCATACCCTCCATCAAAACTAGTTACATCGGCATCTGTTTGTTTAAAAATAGCATGTTCTTTACTCGCTAAAGTCAGATCGCAAACTACATGCAAACTATGACCACCGCCTACTGCCCAACCTGGCACTACTGCAATGACAACTTTCGGCATAAAGCGAATCAATCGTTGTACTTCTAATATATTCAATCTATGCGAACCATCTTCTCCTACATACCCTTTATGACCACGAGCTGATTGATCTCCTCCTGAACAAAAAGAATACACTCCATCTTTTGTAGAGGGCCCTTCAGCAGATAATAAAATCACACCTATATCATTATCCTCTTGTGCATTGTAAAATGCGTCATAAAGCTCAGAAGTTGTTCTTGGTCGAAATGCATTTCTTACATTCGGTCTGTTAAACGCAATTCTTGCAACATTGCCAGATTTATTATACGTAATATCAGTATACGCTTCTCCTAAATGATTTAAAGGCTTTACAGGTTCCCAATTTGCTTGTGTCATCTTTTTTTATTTTGGTTGTAAATATATAACTATTGAAAAAAACATTGAAGGCTTTGGATTAAATTTTATAGGATATCATTTTCTGAAAAACAATTTCATTTTTTCTTCGCTAACCTAGTATAATATGTACATTTGCTTCCATCGGGTGTGCGTATAAAGAAACTATTTAATTATTTTTCTCTTTTATGAAAACCTAAAATATATTGTATATTAGAAAACAAAAAACTTCGATCAATTCATTTATGAAAAAAAACAATCTATTTCTTATTTTCTTATTTCTGGCGTTCAAGCTTTTTGCTCAAGAGGTAATAGCAATAGACATACATTCTACCAATCTTAACGAAATAAAAGTTATTAAAATTTTCATTCCTGAGGGATATGAAGAATCTAGACGAAGATACCCTTTGACACTTGTAATTGATTCGGAAACTCTTTTTGATTCTTATGTTGCGGATGCCAAATTATTTTCTAGAAACAAAGCGGTTCCTGAACAAATAATTCTCGGAATCACACATTTTGCCACTTCTGACAAGTCTAGAGATTATGGATTTGATGTTTTGAATAGTTTTCCACAAGAAAACAGTATGAATACATTAAACTTTATCAAAGAGGAATTAATCCCTAGAATAAAAAACGACTACAGAATTGCTTACTTTAAAACAGTTGTAGCAAATGATTTGACTGCAAACTTTATAAATTATTTTATTTTCGATGACAAACCGATGTTTAGCGGTTATATCAGTATCAATCCGGACCTTGCTCCTGACATGCCTAATTATATGAAAAGATATGCCACCCAAATAAAAGGAGACGACACTTATTATTACATGGCTCATGGAAACAACACCGAAAAGAAAAAGCTTAAAGTAATCAATGCCACAGATCTTGGATTGATAGGAGTTTCCAATGTATATTTCAATTACCATTTTGAAAACTTCAAAAAAACTAATAATTTAATTAGCACACCTCAAGCCATTGCAAGTGCGATGGAATATGTATACTCTATGTATTCTCCTATTGATGATGAAGAGTTTGAAAAAAATATTTCATACTTATCTCCCCTGGCTGCCATGGAATATTTGCAATACAAATATGAAAATATAGAGTATTTATTTGGAGAAAAAATTCCAATTCGTCAAGAAGATTTTGTTCGATTGGAATCTATAGTTTTAGACCAAGAAGATGGAGAACACTTATTAGAATATGGTAAGTTGGCACTAAAAGTACACCCAACAAGTCCTTTAGGAAATTATTACAACGGTCAATTCTATGAAAAGTCTAAAGAGTACGACAAAGCTTTATTAGCTTATAAAAAAGGATATGCCAAAATACCAGAGAGCTCGCCAAAGAGCATTGGATATTTTATGAACATTAAAAGAGTTTTGTCCCTTCAAAAACTGGAAGAAGAAGCATTGAATGAGCCTTTGACAGATGAAGAATTAGAAGAAGATTCCCTTGAAGAGGAAGAAACTTCTCAAGAGAATGAGGAAGCGCGAGAAGAAACTGAAACAGCAAACGAATAGTTTACTTATTCAAATTATAAATCATTTTTGCTGTTTTCATTGAAGCACCAGCACCACCTAGTTTGTTTTCTAGAAGATTGTAATTGTCTAACAATTCCTTTCTTGTTCTTCCTGCAATAATTTTATCCAACTCTAACTTTAAGTTTTTCTTGGTAAAATCATTCTGAATCAATTCTTTTACTACCTCTTTATCCATGATCAGATTTACCAAAGAAATGAATTTTAGAGTAATAATTCTTTTGGCAATTTGATATGAAATATTACTTCCTTTATAACAAACAACTTGTGGGATTTTAAACAAAGCCGTCTCTAAAGTTGCTGTCCCAGAAGCCACTAACGCAGCCTTTGACAATGATAATAAATCATAGGTTTTATCCGTGACAAAACTTACATTGTCTGTTGTTATAAAGGTTTTATAAAAGTCATAATCTTGACTCGGTGCGCCTGCTATTACAAATTGATATTCTTTGTAATCCTCTACCAAAGACAACATCACCGAAAGCATTTTTGTTATCTCTTGCTTTCTACTCCCAGGCAATAAAGCAATGATAGGCTTCTCGTTTAAGTTGTTTTCTTTTCTAAAACTTTTATCATCCATCAACTTTTTATCGGCAATAGCATCAATCAACGGATGGCCAACAAAATTAACCTTGTAATCATACTTCTGATAAAATTCTTTTTCAAAAGGTAAAATCACAAACATATTATCAACATCCCTTTTGATGTCAATAACACGTTTTGCTCTACTCGCCCAAACTTGTGGGGAAATGTAATAATTCGTTTTATATCCTTCCTGTTTTGCCCATTTAGCTATTCTTAAGTTAAAACCAGAATAGTCAATAAATATGATAGCGTCAGGCTGATACTCAGCAATATCATTCTTACAAAACTTTACATTCCCAAGAATTGTTGAAAGATTCATTAATATCTCAACAAAGCCCATAAAGGACAGTTCTTTATAATGCTTGACCAAAGTTCCTCCAACTGCTTGCATTAAATCACCTCCCCAAAATCTAAATTCGACGTTAGGATCTTCCTTTTGCAAAGCTTTCATCATATTAGAGGCATGTAAATCACCTGAAGCTTCTCCAGCAATAATATAATATTTCATACTATATAAATTTTGTAAATAAGGTTACCAATGCAGTTAGTATCGTTGCCAACAAAACTCCTTTCGCCCTATTTTCTTGATTCTTTTTTAAATAAACAAAAAACACAAAAATATTTGCAACAGCTCCTAAAGTTATAATCTGCCCATACAAATCACCATCCTGTATCATCTCCCAAGTTGTGATAAAATCGAACTCAGAAAAAAGCTCAACATATAGATATATACCTGACAATGTTGCAAAAATGGCAACTAAAAAACCGATGAGTACTTCCTTTTTTTGACGCATCCTATAAATCCCAAGTATTTAATTTCTGAATAAAATGATGGGCTGTCAAATCAAATTGAACGGGCACTAAGGAAATATAATTATTTTCCAAAGCAAACTCATCCGTATCCTCTCCTCCATCTAAATTCTCAAAAACACCTGTTAGCCAGTAATATTCTTTTTTCATCGGGTTTACACGTTTGTCAAACTTTTCATTCCAATTTGCTCTAGCCTGTCTACCTACCTTTATTCCTTTGTACTTTTCTGCTGTGAGTTTAGGAAAATTCACATTCAAAACCACTCCATCAGGCAAGCCATTCTCTAAAACATTCTGTGCAATTTTTTTAACATAAGGCTCCAAACCATTAAAGTTGGCATCCCAATCATAATCCAACAAAGAAAAGCCAATAGAAGGAATTCCTTCAATCCCAGCTTCAATAGCGGCACTCATAGTCCCAGAATAAATAACATTTATAGAAGCGTTACTTCCATGATTGATTCCAGAAACGCAAAGATCAGGTTTCATCTTCATCACTTCTTTGATGCCTATTTTAACACAATCAGCTGGAGTTCCAGAGCAAGTATATTCATCCACCCCGGTAATTTCCGATTTTACTTTTGTCAAATACAAGGTTGCATCTAATGTTATTGCATGTCCTTTTCCGCTTTGTGGCGTATCAGGTGCCACTACAACTACATCCCCCAAAGTTGTCATCACCTCTATTAATCTACGAATTCCAGGTGCTGTAATTCCATCATCATTAGTTACTAAAATCAAGGGTCTCTTGGCCATACATATATTTTATTCGCACAAATTTACTATAATTTTATAGCACAACAGATTGAATATTTAACATTTTCTAAAGATTAAATGCAGCGTGTATTTTGTACTCTTGTATTTATAAGGTTGAAACTGATAAATTTCAACCATATTTTTCAGTATTTTCCGGTTTGATTACAAAAATTGAATGTATCTTAGTAGCTACGAAATTCTGAAAGAGAAATTTACCATACATATTAAAATTCAAGCATTTGAAAAAATATATTTTTAGTCTTAAAAGAAAAGCACAAATTTTAGGAGCTCTTGTTATTTTGACAGGATTTTTAGTAAGTTTTACCTATGAACCGACAACAAACCCTGATCCTAAAAAAGATAAGGTGCTTGTTGGAGTTTTGCGATATATCTTAAAAAACGGTCACTATGAACCTAAAGATATTGACGATGAATTTTCAGAAGCTGTTTACACAAAGTTCATTGATGAAATGGATCCTGTAAAAAGGTATTTCATTAAAAGTGACATTCATGATTTTGAACAGTTCAAATACAAAATTGACGATCAGTTAAAAAGAGAAGACTTAAGTTTCTATACATACGTGATGGAACGTTTTGAATTGCGTCTAGAAGAAACGAGAACTTATTACCAGGAAATTTTATCGCAAGCTTTTGACTTTGACAAAAAGGAAAAAATTGAAATGAACTATGAAGAAATGGATTTTGCTAAAAATCAAAATGCATTGATAGATTCCTGGAGAAAGCAAATGAAGTTTAATGTATTGAATAGACTTCAGACCTTAACTGCTATTGAAGAAGACAAGGCTAAAGAAGACAAAGACTACAAGAAAAGGGATTTTAAAACTTTAGAGATTGAAGCTAGAGAAAAAACCTTAGAAAATATTAATGATTTTTATGAGCGTATTACAGAGCTAGACCACACAGATTGGTTCTCTACTTTTGTAAACTGTATGGTGGAGGAGTTCGACCCTCACACAACGTATTTTGCTCCGAGAATTAAAGAACAATTTGACATTAATATTTCAGGAAAAATTGAAGGTATTGGTGCTAGATTGCAAGAAAAGAACGACTACACAAAAATTGTTGAGCTTATTTCTGGAGGACCGGCTTGGAAACAAGGAGACCTAGAAGTTGGAGATATTATTTTAAAGGTTGCTCAAAAAGATTCTGAAAGTGTAGACATTGTAGGAATGCGTTTGGATGATGCTATCAAATTGATCAAAGGAAAAAAAGGTACAGAAGTTATTTTAACAGTTAAAAAAGTTGACAATTCTATTCAGCAAATTACGATTGTTAGAGATGTTGTAGAATTAGAAGAAACCTTTGTAAAGTCTAGTATCGCAATCAAAGACGGTAAAAAATACGGAGTGATCAATTTACCTAAATTCTATATAGATTTTGAAAATCCAAATGGTAGAAACTCGGGTTCTGATATGGAAAAAGAAATTGAAGCTCTTAAAAAAGAAAATATTGACGGTTTGTTGATTGACTTGAGAAACAACGGCGGAGGATCTTTAAAAACAGCGATTGATATCGGTGGGTTATTTATTGAACAAGGACCTATTGTTCAAGTTAAATACAGAGATAACAAACCTTCTGTTAAAAAGGACTCTGATTCTGATATGCAATGGGACGGTTCTTTGGTTATTTTAGTGAATGAACTTTCTGCCTCGGCTTCTGAAATTTTAGCGGCTGCCATGCAAGACTATAATAGAGCCGTTATTTTAGGAAGTAAACAAACTTATGGAAAAGGAACAGTACAGAATGTAATCCCTTTAAACAAATACTACAATTATCCTGATGATCTAGGAGCTGTAAAATTAACCATTCAAAAATTCTATAGAATAAACGGAGGTTCTACACAACTTGAAGGAGTAAGATCTGACGTTACGATGCCAGATAAATATAGTTATGTAGAAATTGGTGAAAGAGACCAAAAAAACCCTTTAGGTTGGGACAAAATTCCTAGAGCTAGTTATGAAGAAATGGATTTCTATAAAAACTTTGATGAAGTTGTAAATAACAGTAGACAGCGAATTTCTGAAAGCGATGAGTTCAATAAAATCAATGAATATGCGATTTGGTTGAAAAATGCTCAAGACAACAATACTTTTTCTTTAAATTTTGATACCTATTTAGAGGAAGATAAAAAACATCAATCTGAAATAGATCAATTTAAAGATGTATTCAAACATGAATCAAAATTAGAATTTAGATCTCCAGAAAAAGAATTAACCCTTATTGCTCAGGATAGTTCATTGGCTGCAAAGCGTGAAGCTTGGCACGTGAATTTAACCAAAGACATCTATATTGATGAAGCTTTGAAAGTATTGAGTGAATTAGAACCTAAAAAAACAATCTTATTGCTAAAAAATAAGATTTAGAATGAGAAAAAAATCAAATTCTCTTAGTCATACAGCAGTCCAGAGGTTCAAAGAAAGTACTTCTGGACTTTTGTCTTTTATCTACATTTGTATTTGCGGGTTGATTGCGATTTTCTGCTATGTAATAAGTCCAGATAATTCTAGTAATGCCAATCAAATGCATTTGGAGATCCATTCTAGAAAACCTGGTTTCACAACAAAAATGTTAGAAATCCCTGTAGAACAGAAACAATCTGTTTTCAGTTTTTTATTGCACGGAAAAACAACACCAAATATTGAAATTCCTATCTCTGAATATCGTGTAGACGAAAAAAACTTATATATAACGGAAGTTTCAAGTAAACAAGGGGAAGAATTGACATATCCCTTATCTGATTTTGAAAGCTCCATTGATACTTACATCAAAACTAAAACCTATTATTTTGGCACAGATCGCTATGGTAGAGATTTGTTAAGTAGAATTTTAATTGGGACAAGAATTTCATTTTTTATCGGGTTTATTGCTGTCTTTATTTCTCTTGTTTTAGGAATAAGTATAGGAGCTACGGCGGGATATTTTGGAGGTAAAGTTGATGCGTTTATCATGTGGTTGATCAATATCACCTGGTCCATCCCAACTTTGTTACTTGTCATTGCCATTACCTTAGCGCTTGGAAAGGGATTCTGGCAAGTTTTTATTGCCGTTGGGATGACTATGTGGGTAGAAGTGGCAAGAGTTGTTAGAGGACAAATTCTAAGTTCTAAAAAACTACAATACGTGGAAGCTGCTAAGGCATTGGGCTATTCAGACCTTCGAATCATTTTCAAACATATATTGCCCAATATCATGGGGCCCATTATTGTAATTTCAGCTGCTAATTTTGCTGGTGCGATTCTTATTGAAAGTGGTCTTAGTTTTTTAGGCATTGGAGCACAACCTCCTACTCCATCTTGGGGAGGAATTATTAAAGATCACTTTAATTATATCATTTTAGGGAAGCCTTATTTGGCTATTATTCCCGGAATTGCAATTATGAGTTTGGTGATGTCATTTATGCTCATAGGAAACACTTTAAGAGATGCTTTAGATGTAAAAAGTAAATCTTAATATTTTTCCAACTTCTCACAATACCAAAAGCATCTGAAAATCAAATAGTTCTTTCTGAAGCCTATAAGTTATTAACAATAAAGTCTAATAACTTATTTTCTCAATACTATCAGTCATACATAAACATTGCTATATTTATTACGAAAATACGAAGCGATATATGACTAAAACCAACACTACTAAGATCTTTGTATTGGACACTTCAGTACTTTTGTTCGATCACAATGCCGTAAATAATTTTCAAGACAATAATGTAATTATCCCAATTACAGTTTTAGAAGAATTAGATAACTTTAAAATAGGGAACGAAACAAAAAACTTTGAGGCAAGAGCCATAATTCGATTTTTAGACAAAATGTCTGATAACGGTGGGCTTAACAATTGGATTCCTTTAGGAAAAAACAGAGGGAATTTAAAAATTGCCATGGTAACGTCTGAGTTAAAAATTGATGCCGAAACTGTTTATGGAGCAAAAAAGAATGACCATAAAATCATCAATGCGGCATTAGAGGCTAAACAAAACTATCCTAAAGCCCCTGTTACACTTGTAACCAAAGATATTAACTTGCGTATCAAAGCGAAGGCAATTGGTTTGTCTGCTGAGGATTACCTTACAGGTAAAGTAAAAAATATCAAAAATATTTTTGAAGGTGTTGCTGATTTAGATAACATCGATCCAACTTTTATAAAAAACTTATACAACCATAGTAAGATTGATGAAGATGGGGTTTTAAAAGATTCTAAATCTGCCAATGGATACTATATTTTAAACAAATCATCTGATTCTGTATTAGCAAGATATAATGCCAAAACAAATCAAGTTGAACGTGTTGAAAAAACCTATGCATACGGTATCAAGCCTAAAAATGCAGAGCAAACTTTTGCTTTGGATGCCTTGCTAAATGAAGATATTAAATTAATTGCTTTGCAAGGAGTTGCCGGAACCGGAAAAACTTTGTTAGCACTAGCTTCTGCATTGGAACAAAAAAACAGGTTTGATCAAATCATATTATCTAGACCAATCATACCATTGAGTAATAGAGACATTGGTTTTTTACCAGGGGGTGCTGATGAAAAAATATCACCTTATATGCAACCGCTTTGGGATAATTTAAAATTTATCAAATCTCAGTTTAGAGAAAACGAACGCAAGAGAAAAGTTATTGAAGATATGGAGTCTAGTGGCTATTTATCATTGACGGCTTTAGCCTTTATTCGTGGTAGAAGTTTGAGTAATGTGATTTTTATTATTGACGAAGCTCAAAACTTAACGCCTCATGAAATAAAAACGATCATCACAAGAGCTGGTGAAGGAACAAAAATTATTTTTACGGGAGATATCAATCAAATTGATACGCCTTATATGGATGAACAAAGTAATGGACTTTCTTACTTAATTGACAAGCTTAAAGGACAAGATTTATTTGCCCATATCAAGCTTGAAAAAGGAGAACGTTCCGAACTTGCGAATCTTGCAAACAAACATTTATAGTGACAAAACCATACTAGCAATTTTCCCCAGAAAGAAAAAGGCAAATGTTTTTAACAATTGCCTTTTTTTTGTTCAAAACATTTCTTTGCATACGTATCTAATTATGATATATTTGCTAGGCATCATTATGTGCTGTTTTAAATTATAAATCTATTTTCTATACCAAACCACATGATGATTATAACCTACACAACGACAGAATAAAACATACTGAAAATGAAATTTATAGCATCAAGTTCACAATTATTAAAACAGCTTCAAATATTAGGTGGCGTTATCAATAACAACAACACTTTGCCTATTTTAGATAATTTTTTGTTCGAATTGAAACAAAATGAATTGACAATTTCTGCTTCTGATTTAGAAACTACCATTACTTCTACTATTGATGTAGAATCAGAATCAAATGGAAGCGTTGCTATTTCTGCTCGTTTGTTGCTAGATACCTTAAAAACATTTCCTAATCAGCCGTTGACGTTTAAAACGGAAGACAACAATACAATTGAAATTAGCTCTGAGCAAGGAAAATATGATATGGCCTATTTTAGTGGAGAAGAATTCCCTAAAACCATTTCTTTAGACAGCCCTAGTTCAACGGTAATTCCTGCTGCTGTTTTAGGTTCCGCTATTTCTAAAACTATTTTTGCTACTGGAAATGATGATTTAAGACCTGTGATGAGTGGTGTGTTTTTTCAATTTAGCTCAGATAATTTAACTTTTGTAGCAACGGATGCTCACAAATTAGTAAAGTATACTAGAACAGACATCGTGGCCAATGAGGCAGCAGAATTTATCATGCCTAAGAAACCTTTAAATCTTTTAAAAGGAATTTTAGGAACAAATGATACCGATGTTACTATTGAATACAACAATACAAACGCAAAATTCGTATTTGACAATATTGTATTGATCTGTCGTTTGATTGATGGAAAATACCCTAACTATGATGCGGTAATTCCAACAGAAAACCCAAATAAACTAACGGTTGATAGAGCTTCTTTCTTGAACTCTACAAAACGTGTTTCTATTTTCTCAAGCAAAACAACACACCAGATTCGTTTGAAAATAGCTGGTACTGAGTTAAATATTTCTGCAGAAGATATCGATTATGCAAACAAAGCGGATGAAAGATTGAACTGTGACTATCAAGGAGATGATATGCAAATTGGATTCAATTCTCGTTTCTTAACAGAAATGCTAAGTAACTTGACTTCAGAAGAAGTTTTGATTGAAATGTCCTTACCAAATAGAGCTGGAATTTTAACTCCAGTGGATGGAAATGATGATGGAGAACAAATTACAATGTTGGTAATGCCAGTAATGCTGAACAGCTAAGAATAAATAAAATTGAAGAAGGATCCCATTGACATTCGTTGATGGGATTTTTTTATTCCTTGAAATTAAAGAATAAAATTAATCTGTATCTTTATTTTTGAAACTCCCTAACTATGAAAAGCCTAATTCTTGCGATACTAACTTTAGTAAGTATACAATTAACCGCTCAAACCTCAGAAGAATCTGAAAAAGCTGCTTTAGCAAAAGCAACGCAGAATCCTGCAGCGGCAATGTACAGTTTGCCCTTTCAAAACAATAGTACTTTTGGAAATGCACCCTTTGACAGACCTCAAAACGCTTTAAACATCCAACCTGTTATCCCTGTCCAATTAACGAAAGACATCAACCTAATAAACAGAGTTATTCTTCCTGTAATCACTCAGCCTTCTCCTGTACTAGATGAAAGCTCTACAGGTACTGGTGACACTAATTATTCCGCTTGGATTTCTCCCGCCAAAGCAGGGAAAATAATTTATGGTATTGGACCTGCAATGCAACTACCTACTGCTTCAAGCAATAATTTTGGAAGTGGTGAATTCGGAATTGGTCCATCATTAGTAGCGCTTACTATAATCGATAAATGGGTCGCAGGAATTGTTACCAATAATATTTGGACCTTTGGTGATGTATCAGAAAATAAATTTTTGTTTCAATATTTTGTCAATTATAATTTACCTAAATCTTGGTATTTGGTCTCAGGACCTATCATTACTGCAAATTGGAATGCTACCAAAGGACAAACATGGACAGTTCCCTTTGGAGGTGGATTTGGAAAAATTTTCAAAATAGGCAAAAGACCTGTAAATTTTAACGCACATATTTACCACAACGCTTTACGACCTGACGGTTATGGTGAGTGGTCAACTAGGTTTCAATTGCAGTTTTTATTCCCTGTTAAAAAATAATATATTGTTTCGTTTGGAAACCTGATACGGCAAACATTTATTGTATATTTCAAACATGAACTTTCTTGCACATTTATTTTTAGCGGAAAACCCCGAGGGTAAAATTGGAAACTTTATAGCAGACGCTATCAAAGGATCTAACTTCACTCATTTGCCACTGGGAGTACAAAGAGGAATTGTACATCACAGAGCTATTGATACTTTTACGGATTCTCATGATATCGTAAAACAAAGTAAACGAAGACTACATGACAGATATGGCCATTTTAAAGGTGTCATTATTGATATTTTGTACGATCACTTTTTAGCTAAAAACTGGCATCATTATTCTTCTACAAATTTAGATGTATTTGCGGAAAACACCTACAATTTATTACAGGAAAACGATGCTATTTTACCTGATAGAACCCAATATCTTTTACCCTATATGAGAGAACAAAATTGGCTGTACAACTACCATAGCATTGAGGGAATTTCTCAAATACTATGGGGCATGAACAAAAGAACAAAAGGCATTTCTAAAATGGATTTAGCCAAAGAAGACCTAGTGCTCCATTACGCAGATTTCCAAGATGATTTTAATGCATTCTTTGAAGAGCTTAGAAAGTTTTCTGTTGCCTATATCAAACAAAAACAAGCAGATTTGGTTTTAACAAAATTGAAATGACTTGTTTTTTTGAAGTTGCATTTTAATAGAATTTCACTAATATTGTAGCCTTGGCAGTTTATGTATATATTTGATAAGCTGAATTGAAAACAAAAAGCTATGGATGCAAAAACGCTTTCTAATGGAATCATTAGAGCCTTATTAGTTATAGCAGGTACTATTTTATTTTTATGGTTCCTGTTAACGGTACAATCGGTAATTATTTATTTAGTAATTGCTGCTGTAATTAGCCTAATTTCAAGGCCTTTCATGCGCTTTTTCAAGCATAAACTCAAGATGCCTAATACAGTTGCCGTTGTTATAACAATGTCGTTTTTCCTAATTATTGTACTAGGACTTATTGGCATGTTTATTCCTCTCGTTTTAAAACAAGGAGAAAATTTATCTCTTTTAAATACAGCTGAATTTAAATCTACCGTCGAACAAATTTTTCAAAAAGTAAATGTTTTTTTCCTGAACAAAGGAATTGATGTATTTGACGAATTGAAAAACTTTGACTTATTGGCTCAAATGAAAAGTATCCCAGATATTTTCACCACCATTATTGGAGGTATTGGTTCCTTGGCTATGGGTCTGTTTTCAGTATTATTCATCACCTTTTTTCTTTTGAAAGACAGCAAAATAGTACATAATAGCTTGTTTGCTTTTATTGCTGATTCTCAAGAGGTAAGAGTTGAAAAATCATTAAATATTATCAAAGAATTATTGTCTAGATATTTTCTTGGATTGGTATTTCAAATTACCATATTGTTTGTCATCTACACATCCGTTCTCTTGATTTTCGGAATTGAAAATGCGGTTGTAATCGCTTTTATTTGTGCCTTATTAAATCTTATTCCCTACATCGGCCCGTTAATTGGTGGTGCTTTGATGTTTATTTTAACCATTACAGAAAACTTAGACCTAAACTTTCAGCATGAAACTTTACCAATTACCATGTATGTAATGACAGGGTATTTGATTGCACAATTGATAGACAATTTTTTCAGTCAGCCGATCATATTCTCCAAAAGTGTAAAATCACATCCTTTGGAAATATTTTTAGTAATCGTTATTGGTGGACTTATGTTTGGTATTGTGGGAATGATCGTTGCAGTGCCTAGCTACACCGCTATCAAAGTAATCTTGAAAGAATTTTTATCCGAAAATAAAATTGTAATATCTCTTACAAAAGACTTATAATAAAGAACGCTTCAGGTGAATAAAAATATAATTTCTAAGGAAATCCAGGATTTTATCAATGATAATTTAAAATCTGATATCAACAAACTCATCCTAAAAGGAAGTCCCTTTGAGGATATTACGATACAGGAATTAGCACAGCAAATAGAAGGCAAAAAAAAAGCATTCAAAAAACTTCCACTTTGGTTTGAAACTGAAGGTATTTATTTTCCTCCAAAATTAAATTTAGAGCAGACTTCCTCAGAAACTACCGCTCAATATAAAGCAGGACTTGTTTCTGGTAATTCCTTAATCGATCTTACAGGAGGATTTGGAATTGACTGCAGTTATTTTTCTAAAGTTTTTCAAGAAGTACATCATTGTGAAATGAATGAAGAATTATCGGATATTGTTAGCTACAACAATAAAATATTTAATTTTAAAAACATACATACCCATAAAGGGAATAGTTTAGAAATTTTAAAAAAACTAAACACCAAACATGATTGTATTTATGTGGATCCTTCAAGAAGACATGATGTAAAAGGAAAAGTTTTTCTGTTGAATGATTGCGTTCCCAATATTCCTAAAAATTTAGATTTTTTATTCGAATTCACAGATAAAATACTTGTCAAAAACTCACCTATTCTAGATATTACAAATACTATCAATGAATTAAATTTTGTAAAAGAAGTTCATATCATAGCCGTACAAAATGAGGTTAAGGAGTTTCTGATTTTATTAGAAAAAAAATATTCAGGTGCTATAAAAATTAGCACTAAAAATATTTTAAAGGAATCTCAACAGGATTTTTCTTTTGAATACAACTCTAGCGCAAATTCTATCTATGGAAATCCTGAGAGTTTTCTCTACGAACCAAACGCTGCTATTTTAAAATCAGGAGCTTTTCATAATATCACGGAAAGCTATCCAATAAAAAAATTACAGCAGCACACCCACTTATATACTTCGGATAAGTTAGTTGAAAATTTCCCTGGAAGAATTTTTAAAATAAATGATATTCTTAGTTACGATAAGAAAAAACTAATAAAATCCTTTCCTGAAAAAAAGGCGAATATCACTATTCGAAATTTTCCTGAGACAGTTGCTCATATCAGGAAAAAAATAAAATTCAAAGAAGGTGGAGATATCTATTTATTTTTCACGACAAATCAAGAGAACAAAAAAATTGTAATTTCTTGTAGTAAGGCCTAAACATTATTTTTTGAAAATTATTCAACAAAACCAAAAACATTAGTTAGAATATTACAATAAAACAGGTTTAAAAATCTATTTAAGTAAATATTTCACAATTCTTTTTTTCATAGTCATGAAAATTTATCACATTTCAACAAAATAAAACAAGAAGTATATATAATACGTATTTTTGCAACTAATTAAACAATTAGTTATGTCAGTAAAAGTAAAAACATCAAAGGAATCGTCTGTTACCATAACAGAATTAATGCTTCCATCAAATTCCAATTTCAGTGGAAAAATTCATGGAGGATACATCCTAAATTTAATGGATCAAATTGCTTTTGCTTGTAGCTCAAAATACTCCGGTAAATACTGTGTTACCGCTTCTATCAACACCGTAGATTTTTTAAATCCAGTAGAAGTTGGAGAATTATTGACTTTAAACGCTAGAGTAAATTATGTGGGTAGAACCTCTATGACTGTTGGAATTAGAGTCACTTCAGAAAATATTCACACCGGAGAAATAAAACACTGTAACTCTTCTTATTTTTTAATGGTTGCCAAAAATGAAGATGGTAGCAATGCTGAGGTTCCAAAGCTAAAATTGACTAGTAAAGAAGGGGTAAGAAGATTTATCCGATCTTTGGATAGATTGAATATGAAACGTCAAAGAAAACAGAACTTCCACAAAGATGAATTTTCTTATGAGGAGTACCAAGAAGAAATAAAAAAACACAATGTAATTATAGAATTACAAGACAAATAGAAAAAAGGATAGTTTTAAAACTATCCTTTTTTGTTCTTGCCCAAAGCTGACTTTTATCATAATATGGTCAAAATACAACTTCTAAATTGTGTAATTTTACCAAAAAGGTAATTTATGCAAACATCTATTTATAGGAGTCTAAAAAAACAAGCTGAACAAGCTATAGAAATTGACGACTACTTGGTTGTTGAAGCTCCTATAGAGATACAGATCAACTCAAAACCGTTTACTATGGTAATGAGAACCCCTGGAAACGACCAGCATTTACTGAGAGGTTTGTTATATGCTGAAGACATTTACAAGGGTCAAAATCCACTGAAAATTATAAGTTCAGAAACCGATAAAAATGGTTTTACCAAAGTCAATTTAGAAATCAATGAAGCCGAACTTAGAAGCGCATATTTAAACAAACGCTCTCTGTTATCAGTTTCATCCTGTGGGATTTGTGGCAAACAAGAATTGCTTGATATTTCTCATAACAACAAACCACTCAAGAATTCCTCTCAGCTTAATTTTGATCGAATTCCTGAATTGTTTGAAATTATGAGGTCCAAACAACACACCTTTGACCTTACCGGAGGATCACATGCAGCTGTTCTATTTGATCAGAATCATGAATTTTTATGTATCCATGAAGACATCGGTAGACACAATGCAGTTGATAAGTGTATTGGGGATTTATTAAATTCAAATCGCCTAAAACAAGCTTCTTTTATGCTTGTAAGTGGTAGGGTTTCCTATGAAATTATCTCCAAAGCCTTTTTTGCAAAAATAAATACAATCGTTGCTGTCTCTGCCTGCTCCTCTTTAGCAGTTGATTATGCCAAAGAATTTGGAATTTGCCTTATTGGTTTTTCTAGGCAAGGAAAATCTACGGTGTATGCCAATCCTTCAAATATTTTATAACAATTCCATGACACAAAAAAAGACAAACGCCCAGGCTCCAGAAAAATTAACGGGAATTGAACTTACCGAAGTACCGAAAGTATCGGTTGGACCTAAAGCCATTAAATCAGCTTTGACACATATCAATAATGAAGTGGGAATGATCAAAGGAATTGGCTTGTTGTCTAAAATAAATCAGAAAAATGGATTCGACTGCCCCGGTTGTGCTTGGCCAGATCCGGACGAAAAAAGGGCATTCTTGGCTGAGTATTGTGAAAATGGAGCAAAGGCTATTGCTGAAGAAGCTACCAAAAATAGAGTTTCTCCAATGTTTTTCGCAACCCATTCCATAGATGAATTAGCAGCTTTAACAGATTATGAATTGGGCAAAAAAGGACGAGTTACACACCCCATGTATTTGAAAGAAGGTGGCGCACATTATGAAGCCATTGAGTGGAATCAAGCTTTTGAACTTATTGGAAAATCCTTGCAAAATTTAGATTCTCCAGATGAAGCTATTTTTTATACTTCGGGAAGAACCAGTAATGAAGCAGCGTACCTGTATCAACTATTTGTAAGACAGTATGGAACTAATAATTTACCGGACTGCTCTAATATGTGCCATGAATCTAGTGGAGCTGCATTATCAGAAACCCTTGGAATAGGAAAGGGATCTGTGACACTAGATGATTTCAATCATGCCGAATTGGTGATAGTTATTGGTCAAAACCCTGGAACCAATCACCCAAGAATGTTGGCAGCATTAGAAGGAACAAAAAAGAATGGAGGGAAAATAATAAGTATCAACCCTCTGAAAGAAGTAGGTTTGGTAAACTTTAAAGATCCTCAAAAACCTTGGACTTGGTTGGGTAAAGGAACAGAATTGACAGATTTATTTTTACAAGTTACCATCAACGGTGATGTGGCATTGTTAAAAGCGATCTTGTTTCTGCTAAACGAAAAAGAAACTAAAAATCCAGGAACTATCTTTGATCGTGATTTTATAGAAAATAGCACCCAAGGATATGAAGCTTTTATAAAAGACCTAGAAACGCAAAACCTAGAGCAACTTATCCTTCAATCAGGTATTTCTAAAGAGCAAATAATAAAAGCAACAGAAATGATTGCTTCCAATAAAAATATAATCATTTGTTGGGCCATGGGACTTACCCAACATAAAAATGGCGTAGACAATATTAGAGAGGTTGTCAATCTTTTATTATTAAAAGGATCTATCGGTAAAAAAGGTGCTGGAACTTGTCCGGTCCGAGGGCACTCTAATGTTCAAGGAGATAGAACTATGGGCATCTGGGAAAAACCACAACCAGAATTTCTTAAAAAACTTGAAAACGAATTTCACTTTTCGGCTCCTAAACATCATGGTTTTGATGTCGTAGAAGCTATTGAAGCGATGCATGAAAACAAAGCTAAATTCTTTTTAGGAATGGGTGGGAATTTTATTTCAGCAACTCCTGATACCGAATTTACTGCAGAAGCTTTGAGAAATTGTGACCTTACGGTTCATATCTCAACCAAAATAAATAGAAGTCATTTAATTTATGGTAAAGAGGCTTTGATACTTCCTTGTTTAGGGAGATCTGAAAAAGATTTTCAAGCTTCTGGAGAACAATTTGTCACTGTCGAAAATTCTATGGGGGTTGTTTCTCAATCAACCGGTCATTTGTCCCCCTTATCAGATCAATTAAAAAGTGAAACCGTTATTGTGGCTGGTATCGCAAAAGCAACTCTGTTACACTCCAATACCAATTGGGAAGAGTTTGCTAGTGATTACGACTTAATTCGTGATAAAATAGAAAAAACCATTCCTGGATTTGATAATTTCAATGAAAGGGTAAGAAAACCTGGTGGCTTTTACTTACCAAACAATGCTAGAGAAAACAATTATTCAAAAACAAAAACCGGAAAAGCGAATTTCTCTATCAATCAAGTTTCTGATATTACAACAGATGCAAATCAGTTTTTAATGATGACCATCAGAACGCATGATCAATACAATACAACAATCTATGGCCTTGATGACAGATATAGAGGAATCCTTAATGAAAGACGTGTCGTATTGATGAATGCATTGGACATGGAAGCAATGAGTTTAAAACAAAAGGATTTAGTAACTTTGACCAGTCATTTTAATGGTGAAGAACGACAAGCTCATAAATTTTTGGCAATTGCTTATGACATCCCAAGAAAATGTGCGGCGACTTACTTCCCAGAAACAAATGTTTTAGTACCCATACAAAGCAAAGCTCGAATCAGCAACACACCTGCTTCGAAAACAGTTGTAATCTCTATAAAAAAAGAAGCATGAATCAAGATAGAAATGCCTTAGTTTTAAAACTTAGACCTGAAATTAAAAAAGCAAAAATCAAAGAAGCTACCTTAAGCGTTGAGGCGTTCCAAAACACTACATTGCGCCCGATTATTAAATTTCAACATGCTGTCCTTTTTTTAATTTTAAAGAAATATATTGCGGATATTCATTTTGATTTACAAGCTAACTCTATTGAAAAAACCACTGAATTTATAGCCAAAGCCTTACAATCAAATACACAACTTAATTTACAAATAACCCATAGTGTTACTGCTTTTTTTACAACAAATGAGTTTGAATTTTATTCGGAGAACTCAAAAGAAATTCATAAAAGAATCATTCAAATTTGTAAAGAACGATACCTCACAAATTTAAACGCTTTGTAGGGTTTTATTTTTCGTTTGCAAATTCCTATACACCAAACCGTTTTGAATTGTGCACATCCTCTAAATCACTTATAGGAAACAGGGTACTTACCACTCTCCTCTCTCCTTCCATTTCATTTCTTCCTTGTCGCAACACTTGAAAAGTCCATTTTGTACCAAGTTCAGCCGGGTGATACCAATCCATTCCCCAAAATGAGACTAATGAAATCGCCATCTCCATAGTCCAACCTTTATGAATATCAGAATTATCATTGATGGTACCATGCACAACAACAGCTCTTTCAAAATCAGGATTGAACCCTTTAATTACTCCTTTTTGACCTTTGTAATAATCTTCTATATATACAATATCATTATAAGTCTTGTATAGGTTGACTTCAAAAGCAAAATGTGTTTTATTAGCAATTGGCATTGGAGTTATAAAAATCTGAGCACAATCATCCATATAAGGCTGACCATCTTCTTCTATTGTTCTTGCCGTAATAAAATTATCATCTGCCTCATAGAACAAATATAAATTTTCATCATCCCATAACATTCTAAACTTTGTGTTTTGGCGATCAGAATCTTTTTTTATCTCATAGAAATTATCCAATCTGACAACTACCGCATCCGCCCAAGCTTTTTCATCCATATTCCCATCAACAACAATTTTCTCAGAGCTCTTCAGCATTTTATAATCAGTTAATTCTGCTTTTGAAGTTTTAGTGCTTTCTGTTTTGCAGGCAAATAATATCCCTGACAACAAAATGACTGTTACAATTTGTTTGGAGATATTCATATATGATTTTTTAAAAAGAAAATATAGCTCATTTTAAGAATCTAAGACAATTCAACTTATTCTATTTTGACATTAAAGACAATAAAAAAATGAAGTAAGATAGTTACCCATTGTGTTGAATATAAATAATTCTTATCTCTAGTTTTACTACAAATTTTCATACTTTTGAAAAAAAATTAACACAATTTAACATTACAACTATGAAAGTTTTTGAAACGAAAAGTTCAACCCATTTCAGAAAAAAAAGCTTGGTTAAAACAGCTATTCTAAGCATTTTATTTGCTGCATTAACTAGTCAAACAAATTTTGCTCAAGAGAAAAAAGAATTAGTCAAATTTGAGGATGTAAAAGACATAGAAAACTACGGGAATTATAAATTCTTTGAAGTAATAGGTCATGGGGGAAGTCATTTTTATTCAGGTCAAACCTTAGAAGATGCTCTTGCAAATGGATACGGAGCCTTAGAGTTTAGGTTGGGATGGAAAAATTCTGATCCAGAACATTGGAGTAATAAGTATTACAATTCCATGAGTTATGGTGTTGGTTTTTATACTGGATTTATTGGAGACCCTGCAGTTTTAGGGAATCCAAATGCCTTGTATGCCTTTGCCGATTTTCCAATAGGAAGACAAACAGCGGACAAAAAAACAATTTGGAAATTTAGTCCAGCACTTGGTTTAACTTACAACTTAGTCCCTTACAACCCTTCTGACAACCCTACAAACGATGCTATTGGAGCAAGTTTTGCTGTCTATATTAGTTTTGCAGGAAAAGGAGAAACAGCGCTAACTAGGGATATGGATATTACTTATGGTATAGACTTTACACACTTTAGTAATGGTCGTTCTTTTATGCCTAACTATGGTTTGAACATGGTTGGATTTAATACTGGATTAAAATACCATTTCAATTCAGCTCAGAAAAAAATATCAAAAGACCCATATTCAACACAACAGTTACAAGCGAGATACAAAAGATCTCCAAGCGTCCCTGTTGAAAAAGATCCAAGCAATCAATTCAACATTCTTACTTCTATCGGAACCGTTCAAAATGGCTTTGACGAAAACCAAAATGGAGGAGATCCTGATAACCGATACGTAACGTTTTCTGGCTATCTTGAATACAATCACTCTTTCGACAGAATGCATGGTTTCAGCGTAGGTATCGATTATTTTTATGATCAAAGTCTAGTTATTACAACTCCAGACGAACTATATATACTTGGTTATCATGTAGGATATGATTATACTTTTTGGAGATTCACTATAAAAACTCAATTAGGAGGGTACTTTGGTGATGATAAAGGAAAAGGAATCCTTTGGGCCAGACCGGGTGTTCAATATAAAATCAATAATTGGTTGAGTGGGCATGTTGCATTAAAAACAAGAAGAGGTTTTGCCGCTGACTGGGCAGAATTTGGTGTCGTGTTCCATCCTTTTAAATGGTAGAAAAAAACATAAACAAACAATTCATTTATGATAAAAGGACATATATTTAGTATATGTCCTTTTTTTTTTATTTGCTCATAAACAATCTTATATTTGAGTAAAAGGTTAATATTTGCTAAAAAGAAAACTTTACATACCTAAGGTCACCTTCTTTATTCTAATATTCTGTTTCGGAACAATTCACAAAATAGAATCACAAGAACGAAGAAACAATCCAAATTTCGTCTCTGATAACAAGGGTACTTATAGATATATGAGTTTTAAAACTCATCTTGGAACTCACTTTTATACTGGAAAAAGTTTAGACGATGAACTAAAGGGGGGCTACAAATCCATTGAATTTAGATATGCTTGGCAAAACAGCAATCCTGAACATTGGACAAACAAATATTATAATGGTGTCAGTTATGGCCTAGGTATTTATACGGCCTATATAGGAACTCCAGGTGTAGTGGGTACACCAACCGCTCTATTTAGTTTTATAAATTTCCCTCATAAAAACCTTAGTAAAAAAACAAGAATTATTACCGATGGTGCCCTAGGTGTACTTTATGATTCCAATTATTATCATGCTACTAAAAACCCAAAAAACGATTCTATTGGTAGTCCATTTTCAATATATGTAAATATTGGATTAGGTTTTGAATCCATTTTAACCAGAAATATAGATTTAATATACGGTCTGGATTATACTCATTTTAGCAATGGCCGCTTAACGGTACCAAACTATGGTTTAAATATGCTAGGTGTAAATCTTGGGTTAAAATACCACTACAACAAAGATGCGAAATACAATGATCCCTATATCTCTCAAGAAAGGTTTAAAAGATATCCAAATTTAGCTGCTCCGAAAGATCTCAAACAATGTATCAATATTTTAACAGCTTTCGGAACCGTACAAAATGGCTTTCAAGAAACCGTTAATGAAAGTCTTGAAACCGACAAATTCTATACTTTCTCTGGCTATATCGAATACCAACTAAATTTTAACGTAAAACACGGTTTAGATGCTGGATTGGATTTGTTTTATGATGGTAGTCTTGCCAATATTTATAAAGAAACTAAAGACAGGTATCTTTATGCTTATCATTTTGGATACAATTACACTTTTGGGAAAATGCTATTAAAACTAGATTTAGGAGGTTATATGGGACCCAATGGTAACAAAGGAAAGGAAGACTTATGGACGAGAGCTGCCCTACAATATAGGTTATTTGATTGGTTCGGGTTTCATTTAGGTCTCAAAACCAAACAAGGATTTAGTGCAGATTGGGCTGAGTTTGGGCTGATATTCCAACCCTTTAAATGGTAAAACTCCCCAATGAAGTCATTGAGGAGTTGTAAAAATGTGCTATTTCACTGAAATTAGCAAAGGGGTATTTATTTCTTTGGAAAAACGATCCAAATAAGCTGTCCAGCTTTCTTTTGTTGGATACTGTTTGCTTTTTTTCCATGCAAAACCAGCATAATAAGTCACTTGATTACTGCTAACTTTTAACTCAGCATAGGCATTACTTAAATCTTTTTCTTCTACATCATACTTCTCAGACCCAGAAAATGTTTTGGCATCTGCAACAATTGCAGTCCCAAGTTCAGAATCTGCATGTGGCTGCCAATACGTAACCCATCCGTTCCCTGAAGATACTTTTCCGTCCTTTTCATGAAGCGTCAGACCCGCATAAATTTCTTTAGTTCCAGAAACACTCGTTTCAAATTTTGAAAGATTATTTCCTAAATCCAACGAAATAATTTTACTTTCAGTAATGGTCTTTGAACCAGCAGTCCAATTTTCATACTCAAGATAAAAACTAGTTCTTAAAGGTCCTGTTGTGATTGTTCTCCATTTTGTATAATTTTTTGAATAGTAGAATTCACTATTATTTCTAATTGCAATTCCTCCTACACCTCTACTCACACCAACATGAAAATTATCCAATCCCTCACCGGTATCTTTATGATAACTACCTGTTTTGTCAATCAAAGTTTCTTTGTACCACTTGTTGATTACAGGATACTCCACGCGCTTCAACCAGGCATCAACACCACTTGATAAAGTACCTCTTTTTTGACCAGTTTCCTTTAACATCTGCGCATTAGGTCCATATACACGAAAGGCAACTTTATCATTCTCCCAAGTATAATCATCTGTTCTTTCAGGAACAAATCTAGAAAAACATAAATCTTCAGCTTTCGGTTTTTCCGAAGATGAAATTTTCACTACTTGAAACTCTACTTCTGAATTTGCACCAATTTTCGGTTGAAACAACAATTGATCCATAACACCATCTCCATCTTGATCTACCAATTGAGTTAGCATGAATTCATTCGTTGCAACATTTTTCACACCAATAGTAGCATCTAATGTTTTTAATCCTAAAGAAGAAATATTAAGTTCCACAACTTCGTTAGACCTTTCATGGTTCAACGTGTTCTTTGCCACAATTGTTTTGTACTGTTTGCTACTAGAGCAAGCAGTAAACAAAACAACCATTAGTAAACAATAAACAGTTTTAAATATTTTCATTGTTTGAATATTAATCTTCATTTGCTGGTTTTCCTCCATCAACATAAACTACCTGTCCATTAACAAAATTACTAGCGTTAGAAGCTAAAAAGATAGCTGCACCTTGTAAATCATCCGGATCTCCCCATACTCCAGCAGGAGTTCTTCCAACAATAAAATCATTAAAAGGATGTCCATCAACTCTAATAGGTTCTGTTTGGCTCGTTGCAAAATAATCAGGCCCAATTCCATTCGTTTGAACATTAAATTTAGCCCATTCTGTTGCCATATTTTGTGTCAACATTTTAAGTCCTCCTTTAGCCGAGGCATAAGCACCTACAGAATTTCTACCAAGTTCACTCATCATAGAACAGATATTAATAATTTTACCTGCTTTACGAGCAATCATACCTTTTACAACATATTTTGAAACAATAAACGGAGAAACTAAATCTACTTTAATTACCTGTTCAAAATCGGCTGTTTCCATTTCTGCAAGGGGAGTTCTTTTGATAATTCCTGCATTATTAACAAGAATATCAATTGCACCCACTTCAGATTCAATTGCTTCGATATTAGATTTTACCGCAGCCTCATCCGTTACGTCAAATAAGTACCCAAACACATTTAGTCCTGCCTTCTTATACGTCGCCACTGCAGCGTCCAATTTTTCTTGAGAAGAATTTCCAGTAACAACAATCGTTGCTCCCGCATTTCCTAATCCTGTAGCCATTGCCATTCCTAATCCATGCGTAGCTCCAGTAATTAAAGCTACTTTTCCTGTTAAATCAAATAAATTAACTGACATACCTCTTATCTTAAATCTGTTATTTTACAAACATCCATATCTCCATAATCTAAGTTTTCACCGGCCATACCCCAAATAAATGTATAATTACTTGTACCTGCCCCTGAGTGAATTGACCAAGGAGGTGAAATAACAGCTTCGTTTTCTGCCATCCAAATATGTCTTGTTTCATTCGTTTCCCCCATAAAATGACAAACTGCCTGATCTTGAGGAATCTCAAAATAAAAGTAAACTTCCATTCTTCTATCATGTACATGTGCTGGCATTGTATTCCAAGCAGAACCTGATTTGATTTCAGTCATTCCCATTTGTAATTGACAAGTATCCACAATACTATTCACTATTAATTTTCTTAGGGTACGCGCATTTACCGTTTCTACAGATCCTAATTCTACTACTTCAGCATCGTCTCTTCCCACTTTTTTATTTGGGAAAGATTTATGAGCTGGTGTAGAGTTTAAATAAAATTTTGCTGGATTTGAAGCGTCTTTACTAGAAAACACTACTGATTTTGCACCTCTACCAATATATAAAGCTTCTTTAAAATCAACATCAAAAACCTCACCATCAACAGAAATACTTCCTGCACCACCAATATTTATAGCCCCTAGCTCTCTTCTTTCTAAGAAAAAACTAGACTTTAATGGATCTATTGACTCTAACTCTAACGATTTTGAAACCGGTACCGCTCCTCCTACGATATATCTATCATAATGTGAATAAACCAACTTCACGTTGTCATCCGTTAGTAAATCTTGCACAAGAAATTCATCTCTCAACTCACTTGTATCCATGCCCTTAACTTCTCTTGGAGAAGCTGCATAACGTACTTCAAATTTTTTTCTATGGTATTATCGAAATTATTTTATTAATATTTTTTTGTAAAAGTAGTAAAATTATTCAAAAATACAATCGATTGTATTTTTGTTTTTAAATTTTATATATTTGTCACTATAAACTTATCATTAGTATCCCCTTCTATGTCTAAAGGAAATAAAATAACGATTCACGATATTTCTAAAGCTCTCAATATTGACAGCTCCACTGTTTCCAGAGCGTTGAATAATAGCCCGCGCGTCTCTGTAAAAACTCGTGAGAAGATTCAGAAAAAAGCGACTGAACTTGGTTATCAAAGAAATAGCTTGGCTTCCAACTTAAGGACTAATAGAACAAATACAATCGGTGTTATTATTCCAAGAATTGCCAGACATTTTTTTGCTACAGTTATTGCTGGAATTGAAGAAACAGCATATGAGGAAGGCTATAATGTGGTCATTTGTCAATCTTTGGAAAGTTTGGATAGAGAAATTAAAATTATGAATTCTCTTGCCTCTAATAGAGTCGATGGTATCCTTATTTCAACCTCCATGGAAACTTCGAAATTTGATCATATAAAATCGTATCTTGAGAATAACAATCCTGTCGTTTTTATTGATAGACCTTCTGAGGCGTTTCCTGAATGTTCAAATATCAGTATTGATAACTTTAAGGCGAGTTATGATGCCACCAAATTATTAATTGAAAAGGGAAGAAAACACATAGCGCATTTTTCTGGCCCACAAAATATTGGACTTTACAAAGAAAGAACAGAAGGATATATGAGCGCCCTTCAAGAACATAATATTTCAATAAATAAAAATTATATTTTTGAATCGATACTTTCTGAGGAAGATGGAATTTCTTGTGCAAAGAAACTCTTAGAATATCCAGAAATTGATGGCTTATATTCAGCAAATGATACTGCTGCCATTAGTGCGATCCAGTATTTAAAAACCAAAGGAATTCAAATACCGAAACAGATAGCAGTAATTGGTTTCAATAACGATCCTATCTCTGAAGTGATTGAGCCTTCCTTGACTACTATACACCAGCCTGGTTTTGAAATGGGTAAACTAGCTACGGAGATATTAGTACATCAGATAAAAAATAAATCCGACAAAGGAATTCATCATTCAAAGATTTTAGTTCCTGAGTTAATCATTAGAAAATCCTCTGAAAACGAATAATTTTATGAAATTACTGAAACTATTTTCCTTATTTTTCTTGTTACATTTTACAATCCTTGTAAATGCACAGATTACGGATCATCATTTCAATAATTTAAAATTCAAACATTACACAACTACACAGGGCTTGTCTCAAGGATCTGTTATTGATATACATCAGGACAAAACAGGTTATATTTGGTTCGGTACTCGAGAAGGATTGAATAAATTTGACGGTACTAAATTCGAGACATTTCGTCATAACTCAGAAGAGAGTGAAAGCTTATCAGATAGTTGGGTTACCTGCATCTTTCAAGATTCGAAAGAAAATTTATGGGTCGGAACTAAAAAAGGTCTTAACCAATACAACCCTGAACTAGAAAATTTCCATCCATCGCAAACTTGGACGGATCAAATAGAATTAAATAAGTCAGAAATTTGGGGGATTACGCAATACAAAGAGTCCTTACTGTTAGTAAGTACAAGCTCTGGACTTGCTATCATCAACCTCAACAATAAAAAAACAGAGATTTTAACCCGTTGTGCATTTAGGGATATAATGTAAAAAAAGTTGTGCAACCTGCTAAATAACAGTAAATTGAGGTTTAGACACAACAATTTTACGATGCACAACTTCCAAGCAAATTACGACAAAATTCTTCAAGTATTAAATAGTATTGAACCAAGAAAT
>Ga0209223_10000434_pt1 | contig 48459 bp, 38 predicted proteins | sample COG_06_FD_184750 | JGI IMG/M metagenome (GOLD analysis project Ga0209223, IMG submission 184750) | Pelagic Microbial community sample from North Sea - COGITO 998_met_06 (SPAdes) (version 2) | ecosystem: Environmental > Aquatic > Marine > Neritic zone/Coastal water | place: Helgoland, sampling... | reverse complement strand
TATTGAAAAGCCTAAAGGGTGCATGCGATAGAAATAATCCATTAAAATTTATACGCTGGCTAAAAAAAGGAAAAACAGTTTTATATGCTACAGATCAAGACTATGGCATGGGTCAATCCGATATCATTGACTTTTTTGGAAGTCCTGCTGCAACAATTTCTGCACCTTTGAAAATTATAAAAAGTACGTTATGCAAAACATATTTTTTAAACAGCTTTATTGAAAATGATAAATATATATTGGAAATTAAAGAAATAAATTGTGACAGCTCATCTGAAATAAATTTCTCAACGGATTTAAATAACTATATGGCTGATAAAATTCAAGCTCATCCACATGAATACTTGTGGCAGCATAGACGATTTAAATCCACACTTGGTAAAGATAAATTTTATGGATGATTTATTAAAGAAATTTGATTCTATCAAAGGATTTCTTGCTCATGAGGAAGGAGTGTTTTTATATCAATTAACTAAAGAATTTTGTCTTAAGAATTGTGCGGTTGAGATAGGTTCTTATTGTGGTAAATCTGCGTGTTATATAGGCCTAGCATGTAAAGAAAATCAAACAATACTGCATACTATTGATCATCATAGAGGTTCAGAAGAGCAACAACTTGGAGAGGAATATTTTGACCCCGAAGAGTACGATTATATAAAAAAAAGAGTTGATACCTTGCCTACTTTGAAAAGAAATATAGAGATTAATGGCTTAAGTAAATCTATTTATGCTGTTGTCGGTCATTCAAAACAAATAGCAAATGACATGCAAAATAATATAGATTTAGTATTCATCGATGGGAGTCATACTTTTGAATCGGCAAGAACTGATTATTCATCTTGGAAAGATAAGATAAGAATTGGTGGTATATTAGCCATTCATGATGTCTATGACAGTGAATTAGAAGGCGGTCAAGCACCAAGAGAAATATATGAAAAAGCCCTTTCTGAAAATTTTATTTTAATTAAAAGGGTTAATAGCTTGGTCGCCCTGCAAAAGATTGTTTAAATAAAAAAACACATTGCCTTTACTGGTTTCTTTTTTATTAAATGTAAATAAAGCATGCGCAGCAATGATTACGGCAGCATTGGTCCATGTTGAATTCTCTTCTGGCCAAAAAATATCCATTTTATATTGATAGCCTGTTGGAAAAATCCCGTTATCATTTTTGAACTGAAGTATATTGTTAAAAATTTTTTTTGCGGTCTCTATATCGCCCAAGACTAGTAAGGCAATAATGCACTCGCAGCTTTCTGCAATAGTAACCCAAGGCTCTTCTTTAACACATTTAACCCCAAGTCCTTCCACATAAAAATCTTTAAGAGAATTATGAAATACATTTTTATTATTCTTCACGCCACACATATATGGATAATAAAAATCCATGGAAAATCTTGAGCGATCAATTCCATCTCTATTAAACTTAGAGCTCCAAAGCTTTTGATCAAATTTTATTTTTGAAGAATTGTTAAGAGCTTTTAAAGAAAGAAAAATTGACATTGACGCTGTAATTAATGAATTATCACATAAGCCATTTTTGTCCCTAGCCCAGTTATAGTAACCATCTGTATCCCTAAATCTATCAAGTTGATCAAAAATAATCTTTATTTTTGATTTTATATCAGATGTTATAAGGTCACCTCTCCCCATTAATACAGCTTGCATCAAGGGAAGAATGATATATGGAGCATGATGACTTTCGAAATGATTGTGAGTAATTTTATTATTTTGAAATTCAGGATAAATAAGACCATCTTGACTTAAAGTATTAAAAAACCAATCTACTCCTTTAATAAAGGGATCCCATTCCTCAAATAATGCAAGAGCAATTAAGCATTCACAATGATCCCATGGATCACATTTACCTTTTTCATCCCATGTAATTCTGCCATCATCTTTTTGATTATAAATAATCCAATCTTTTGATTCTTTAAAAGCTTTTCTTGACTCATTCCACTTCATTTTTTTACAAAATAAAAAGCAATACTTTTACCCAGGATTGGATTTAAGACTTTATCGATAAGATCTAAGAAAAAAGGTTTTTTTAAAATATGTCTTTCCAAAATTTTCTTGTAGATTTTTATTATGAGATTTGTGTCTTGAGTTTTCCAAAATAAACATCTTAACCACCAATATCCACTATGAATTGAATGAAACCTTTGAGAAGATTCATAATCAAAACCACAATCTGTAATATCTTTTATTAAATTATTTTTATTAAAAATTCTTAAATGTCCGCCAGGCTGATTCTGATATTCTTGAGATAAATACCAGCATATTTTTTCAGGTAACTCTGCAGGGACACTTGCTAAAAATTGCCCTCCTGGTTTAAGAACTCTATGTATTTCAATCACTGCATCTTTATATTCATGTAAATGTTCAAGAACCTCAGAACAAACAACCATATCAAAAGAGTTGTCATTGAATGGAAGAGAATATGCTGAACCACTTAAAAAATTTGTTTTGGTGTTGGAGATTGATTCAAGAAATTCAAGCCCCTCTGATGCTTTATCTAGAGATTCAAGATGAGGATCTAGGCCAATACACTTTAAGTCTGGAAATTGTTCCATTGCACCAAAAATATGCCTTCCTTCTCCACACCCCAAATCAAGCATAATGCCTTTAGGATTAATATTAATTTTATTAAAATTAAAAGTTAGCATTTGTTATGTTCATCTATTGCTTTATAAATACTGTCTTCATATTCATCAGTTATCTTAAGCCAATTAAAATTTTTAATTATATGATCTCTGCCCTTGTTTGAAATGCTTTTGTATTTATCATAATTGTTAATTATTAATTTTATTGAATTAGCTAAAGAAGTCGAATCTTTTGGTGGAATAAGGGTTGCATAATTGCCAACCAACTCTGGGATAGATGAGGTATTAGCTGCAATTAAAGGTGTACTGCAACTCATTGCTTCAATAACAGGATATCCAAAGCCTTCATATAAAGAGCTTACGATTGCAACTGAACTCTTTGCATACTCCTCAGCAATTTCTTTTTTTGTAAGATTAGTTTTAAAAACTATAGAGTCAGAGATTCCTAGCTTTTCAATAAGTCTAGAAGTGTGCCCATCTTTCTTTAATTTTCCAATAACTGTGAGGTTCATATTTTGAAATTCATTTTTTAGAATAGACAAGGCCGTTAATGTATAGTCAAGCCCTTTTAGGGGAACGTCTGCACTTGCAGTTGTAATTAACTTAAATGGATCTCTTCTAATATCTTCATATGGAACAAAAATATTAACATCTAGACCATTATGTATCACAGTGATATTGCTTTCATTGCATCTAAAGTCTATAGCTATGTCCTGTGAAGAGTTAGAGGATGGAGTTATAATATTTTTTATCTTTGGTGCAACTCTTTTTTGCATGTTTAAAAATGAGTACCATCTATATCTAGACAATCTATATAGAAGTTTATTATTTGCAAGCAGATCATGCTTATAATCTTTTGTTATTGGGTGGTGGATAATCTCAATGAAAGGAAACATTTTTTGTATCTCAAGCATTCCATAACTTAATGATTGATTGTCTATAACAGTATCATAATCAGTATTTTGAATTAGATAGTTGTGGCACCTATGCCCAAAGGTTTTCATTTCTGGAAAACCCCCCAGTAAAACTGAACAGAATTCAAAATAATCTAATATATTCTTTTTCTTTTTATTTTTAAAAATTTTTATTCTTTCTTTAAATGAAAAAGTCTGAAAAAGATCAAGACCTGGAAGTTTGATTAAATTTACACCTTCTGGAACTTTTGGATATGGAGGGCCTGAAATAATATCAACCTTATGACCCCTTTCAGTTAATGCTTTTGAAATATCATGTACATATACGCCCTGACCACCACCAAAGGGAGCGCTTCTATAACTAAGTATTGCTATTTTTAAATTTGGCAATTTATTTCTAGGATGAAACTAAGCTTAACCAGCGATCATAATTTTTATTTTTTCCAAAGATAATATCGTTATAAGTTTTTTGAAGCTTTTCAGTAATTGGGCCTCTTGAACCCATTCCAATAGTCTTGCTATCAATTTTGGAAATAGGAGTTATTTCTACTGCAGTTCCAGTAAAAAAAGCTTCATCAGCGTCGAAAAGCTCATCAAGTGTTAAATCTTTCTCAACAACTTCAAACCCCATATCAATAGATATTTCAATTACAGATTTTCGTGTAATGCCATTCAAACAGTGATTTATTGTAGGGGTAAAAATTTTATTATCTTTAATTAAAAAAATATTCTCTCCACTTCCCTCAGATATATAGCCATTTTTATCTAATAAAATAGCTTCATCAGCTCCCTTTTGAATTGCCTCATGCAGAGCCATTGTTGAATTTATATAAGTACCAATTATCTTATAACCAGAGTGCAATGGGTTGCTGTATTGATCAAATGAGGATTTAATTACTGATATGCCTGATTCTTTTGACTCTGGACTCATATAAGAAGGCCATTCCCATGCGGCAACAGCAACATTAACAGATAATTCAGTTGCTCTTATTCCAAGCGATTCACTTCCTAGATAAACTATTGGTCTAAGATAACCTTCTTCTAAATTATTAATTTTAAATATTTCTTTCTGAACTTCATTTAGCTCATCACGTGAATATGGGATTTCAATACTAAGCTTAGATGCAGCTTCAAATAATCTATCTGTATGATCATTTAGTCTAAATATTGCTGCGCCTTGGTCTGTTTTATATGCTCTAACACCTTCAAAAACTCCAGTGCCATAATGCATAGTATGAGATAAAAGATGGACTGATGCATCTTCCCATTTCTCAAAGGAACCGTTTTTCCAAATAACTTTTGAATCTGTGTTTACAAACATATTTACAGGATATAATTAGGCTCCATTATGTCAAACTAGAACCAATAACAAAAGAGAAAAAAATGAACATAGAACGATCTATTTTTAGAGAATATGATATTAGGGGAACATACCCAGAACAAATAAATGAAAGCTCAATAAAATTAATTGCTCATGCTATTGCTATAAGATGTAAAAAAGATGGAGTAAACACTTTAGTGGTTGGTAGAGATGGAAGATTATCAGGTCCATCTCTTTTAGATGCTTTTTGTTCAGGGTTACTTGAATCAGGTATAAATGTAAATAATATTGGCTTAGTTACTAGTCCACTTCTATATTATGCTGCAAAAAAATCTATCTCTAAGAGTGGAGTCATGATCACTGGAAGTCATAACCCTAAAAATTATAATGGTATTAAAATGGTGATTAATGATAATCCTATATCTGGCACAGAAATATATTCATTGATATCAAATAAAGATATTGATCAGGTTAAAAACGGAGAGATTGAGTATAGTGATATTAAGTCTGAGTATATTGATGAAGTTTGTAAAAATATATTTATCAAAAAACCTGAAAGTTTAAAAATAGTTTTAGATTGCGGAAATGGCTCTGCTGGTTGCATAGCTCCAGACTTGTTTAAAAAACTAGGTTTTAATGTAATTGAGCTTTTTTCTGAAGTTGATGGTAATTTTCCTAATCATCATCCAGATCCTGGCAAAATAGAAAACTTGCAAGATTTAATACAAAAAGTATCAGAACATAATGCAGATATTGGTTTTGCATTTGATGGTGATGGAGACAGGGTTGGCTTAGTAACTAACAATGGCGATTTAATATTTCCTGATAAACTAATGATGCTGTTTTCAAAAGATATTCTTTCTATGAAAAAAGGAAGTATAGTTTTTGATGTTAAATGCTCAAATCAGCTAGGGAGTGTGATCCAAGAAAATGGAGGGCATGCAATAATGTCTCCAACTGGACACTTTCATATTAAAAAATCTATAAAAGAAAATGATTCTCTTCTAGGTGGTGAAATGAGTGGTCATATTTTCTTTAATGATAAATGGTATGGTTTTGATGATGGTCATTATGCTGCTGCAAGAGCAACTGAAATACTTGCAAGAAGTGATAAATCTATATCAGAACTTTTTGAAGAATTTCCCTCATCATCTTCAACGCCTGAGCTTAATATTTCAGTAACTGATAAAACAAAATTTACTATAATTAATAAATTTGCAGATGAATGTGATCTTGAGGGTGAAAAAATTACTATTGATGGCTTAAGAATTAATTTTAAAAATGGTTGGGGTCTCATAAGAGCATCCAATACAACACCAAAGCTTGTTTTGAGATTTGAGGCAGACTCAATTGATGAAATGAATAATATAAAAGGTCTTTTTCTTTCAGAACTATCTCGCATTTGCCCTGATATTGATATAAATTTAGACTAAGTCATGAAAAATGATAGAAAAAACATTATTTTACAAGCTCTAGCTGGATTGCTGGAAGAAAGAAATCTATCAAAAATAACTACATCATTGTTGGCAGAAAAATCACAAATAACTGAAGCTGCTCTATATAGGCACTTTCCAAGTAAAAGAGCTATTTATGCAGAGTTATTTTCTTTTTGCGATGATGCAATTTTTACTAAATGTGGCGAACTTAAAAAAGCGGATCTTAACTCAAAAGAAAAAGTAAAAAATGCATTTTTATTTTTTATGATCTTTATTGAAAAAAATAAAGGATTTGCAAGACTTTTATCAAGAGAAGCACTTTCATCAGATGAGCAAAATGTAACAGACTCAGTAAATCAATTTTTTGAAAGATTTGAGCTATCAATTAAACAGATGCTTTCAGAAGATACTGATAAATTAATTACTCAACCTGGAATATCTGCTCAACTAATTGTTACTTGTTTAGAAGGAAATGTTGGTAGATATATTCGATCTAAATTTAAAGATTCACCTAGCAGTTATATTGATAATATTTGGGAGTTACTTTCTTTAAATATATTTAAAAGTTAATCAATAATATTTTCATCTAAGAAAAGCTCAAAATAACCATTAATATCATTTCCGTCATTTGGCTTTCCAGTATCAGGATTGACTTTGATGAATGATAATTTTTCAGGTATCGAATTTTCTTTAATTTCTAGATCTTCTAACTGATCACCCATATAGTCAACCCAAATAGGCAGAGCTATAGAAGATCCAAACTCATTTTTACCCAGTGAGGAAAAGTCATCTGTACCAACCCAAACTGTAGTTACTAAATTGTCATGGAAACCTGAAAACCATGTACTTATAGCATCATTGGTTGTACCCGTTTTACCTGCAATATCATTTCTTTTTAAAATAGCCGATCTTCTTCCAGCTGATCCTCTTTTCATATGCTCTTGAAGAATATCTTTAACTAAATATGCAATTCTTTCATCTACTACTTTTTCTTTCTTATTCATTGGTTTCAAAAGTGTATATGGGCGTTTGGCTTCCATCTCTACTGTATTGAGCCATGGAAAAGCTGTTAAAGAATCAATGCTCTTAGACTCTTCATAATCTTCATGAGAATATATAACTTGATTGTCTCTATCCAATATTTTATCTATATAAAATGGGTCAACCAAATAACCACCATTTGCAATTACACCAAAGGCTCTGACCATTTCAACTGGCGAAAAATTTCCTGATCCAAGAGCTAAGGACAAATCTGCCGGAAGTCTAGATTTCTCAAAACCAAACTTTTCTATATATTCATGTGATTTATTTATGCCGAGCTCCCTAAGAAGTTTTATAGATACTATATTTATAGATTGAACTAATGCCTCTCTGATTGAAGTGGGGCCATAAAATTTACCAGTATAGTTTTGTGGCTTCCAAACACTTTCTAGATTTTTGTCTTCAAAAGCTATTGGAGCATCATTAATTAGGGATGATAAGTTATAGCCGTTAGCTAATGCAGATGCATAAATAAATGGTTTAAAACTAGAACCTGATTGAGGGTAGGAAAGCCTAACCCTATCAAAATTACTTTTGTTAAAGTCCAGACCGCCAACATATGAAATAAGTTTTCCATTATTTGGATCAACTGATATCAATGATGCCTCTGCAACTGGAATCTGATCTAAAACAAAAGTTTGATCAAATTTCTTCAAGTATATGAAGTCACCTAAATCTATAAAATCATTGAATGATTTTGGCTTTGACCCTCTTTGATCAATATCTAACCTTTTTCTAGCCCACTCATATTCTGACGACCAAGGAATTGAATTAATTTCTAGTTTTTCATTAAGATAAAATAACTCTTCAGAACTTAATTTTATTACTAACCCTTTTATATAGGATTTATAAAAAGGGAAGTTATCAAATATAGATTTGATTTCATTAATTAGAAGTTCTTTATCATCAAAAGAACTGGCATTAGAAATTTCATCAAAAATAAAAGAATTGTCTAATTGATCTAACTGGCTTAGTTGGTCTTTATCAAAAATCTCTATAAAGTTTAATGAATCTATCCATCCATGCCTTTTGTGATAAATAGATAATTGGTTTTTAAGATGCTTTAGAGCACTAGCCTGCGATTTAGAATTAATGGTTGTATAAACAGACCATCCATTTTTATAAGCTTTTAAGCCATACCTTCTAATAATTTCTTGTCTTGCAAGTTCTGCAATATATCTTCCATCAACATCATATAAATCAATATTGTTTGTAACTTCTAATGGATCATCTATAGCACTACTATAAGATTCATAAGTTATCAGTCTTAGTTTAAACATTCTTGATAAGATCCAATTTCTTCTTTGCTTTGTTCTTATAGGAGCCTTAATTGCATTTATTCTAGATGGAGATTGGGCCATGGCAGCTATTGCAGCAGATTCTGAAAGATTTAAATCAAGTACTGATTTATTAAAATAAGTGTTGGCTGCAGCTTCAATACCGTAGGATCTATTACCAAAAAAATTCCTATTCACATAGAGTTCAAAAATCTCTTCTTTTGTAAGATTGCTTTCCAATTCCAAGGCAAGAAAAATTTCTTTTAGTTTTCTTAGAATGGTTTGGTCTCTTGTAAGAAGATAGCCGCGAACTACTTGCATAGAAATAGTTCCACCTCCCCCAAAACAGCCATCAGGACCAATACATCTAATGATGGACCGAATTAAACCTGTATAACTTATACCTTGATGATTAAAAAAAGCATCATCTTCCGCAGCAAGGAAGGCATTTTTTATATTTAAAGGTATTTCATCAAAATCTAGAGGCCTTCTTTTAATCTCTCCAAACTCACCAATTAAAACGCCATCCTCTGTATAAATTTTAAGAGGCATTTGCAGTTGAGACTCGTCAACTAAAGATATTTCTGGAAGAGAAGGTTTTATTAAAAAAAATGATGTTAATACAGCAATGATTGCCATTACGCAGCCTGAGATGCCCAGCCAAAAGAAAATTTTGATTGTGTTTAACATAGTTATTTAATTATTATCTCTTAAACAATCAAGTTTTAATATGAAAAAAGGTATTTTCAAGAGTTAGATGGTAAAATCTCAGCTTACAAGTAACTTATTATGAATATATTTATAGTCGGTCCAATGGGATCAGGAAAATCAACAGTTGGAAAAATAATTTCAAGTGAATTATTTCTCAATTTTTTTGATACTGATGGAGAGATTGAAACTAGAACTGGAGCATCTATAGATTGGATATTTGATCTAGAGGGTGAAGATGGTTTTAGAAAAAGAGAAACAAAAGTCTTAGAAGAAATGGTTCAGCAAAACTCAATAGTTTTATCTACAGGTGGAGGAATCATTTTATCTGAGACCAATAGAGAGCTACTTTCATCAAGAGGTACTGTATTTTATCTAGCTACTCCTATAGATGTTCAATTAGAAAGAACCTCTAAAGATAAAGATAGGCCATTGCTTAAAGATGGAGACCCTGGAGAAATTCTTAAGAACCTGCATATTGCTAGAGAGAGTCTATATGAAGAAGTCTCAGACTTTACAGTAAATACTGAAAATAAATCAAGCCAAGAAGTTTCTTCAGAAATTATAAAATTAGTTAAAAATTATGGCTAAGATTATTCAAGTTGGGAAAAAAGATTCAAGGTATGAGGTTGTAATTGGAAAAAATACAATTACAAGGACAAGACTTGCATCTCACTTAAAATCTAAGAATAAAATTCTTGTTATTACTGATTCTGGGATACCAAAGAAGTATATAAAAGAACTTAAGACAGCTTTGGGTTTTAATAAACAAGTACATTTTCATATGATTCCTTGTGGTGAAGAATCTAAATCATTTGCAACTTACATAAGTATTCAAGAAAAACTTGCTGATCTAAAATTTGATAGGTCTGATTCTATGATAGCTTTTGGTGGTGGAGTTGTAGGAGACATTACTGGGTTTTGTGCTGCAACATACTTAAGAGGTATAAACTTTATTCAGATTCCTACAACCCTTCTTTCACAGGTAGATTCTTCTGTAGGTGGCAAAACAGCTATTAACATCAAGCAAGGTAAAAACTTAGTAGGTTCATTTAATAATCCCAGTATGGTGCTTATTAATAGTAAATATTTAGAGGCTCTACCAGAAAAAGAATTTAAGTCAGGCCTTGGCGAGGTAGCCAAATATGCATTCATTGGTAATAAAAAACTTTATAAAATTCTTCAAGAAAATTCAAAAGAAATTACGCAAAGAAATTTAAATATTCTAGAGCAAATTATTGAGGAGTCGATCAATACTAAGTCAAAAATAGTTACTAAAGATGAGAAGGAAGCAGGTGTAAGGGCTATTTTAAATTTTGGTCACACTTTTGGTCATGCTATTGAGGCCTTTAATAACTATAAAGGGATTACTCATGGGGCTGCAGTTACTCTCGGCATGTCAATTGCTGCAAAGATATCTTATTTTGAGGGCCATATAAAAATCCACCAATTAGATAATATTATTAATTTAATTGATTCTTTAGGTTTGGATAGTAATTATGAAAAGTATAAATTTAAAGATTTAAAAAAATATCTCTCAAATGATAAAAAAGTTTCATCTGGTAAGCTTAATTTAATATTAATTAATTCAAAAGGTATTGCTTTTAAAACAGATAAATTCCAAGAAGAGAGTCTTAAGAGGCCTTTTAATTAAGCAGCGTTAGCTGTTGTAGCTTTCAGTAAATCCTGAATATTTGATGCCGCGGGAACAACAAGCCAAAAGTAAGGTTCAAATCTATCAAAATCATCAACCAGCTCTTTAGCCTTAATACTACTAGTATTTTTATAATGAGATTTAATTATTTCTTTAAGATGCTTCCTATGAGATTGCATATCTTCTGTTGTGATTCTTTCTAGGTTGACTGAACCTCTATTACAGTTATCAAAAAAAGTTTTGTCTTCATCTAATACATATGCAAAACCACCAGTCATACCTGCACCAAAATTAGCTCCAACAGAACCAAGAACGGTTACATGTCCTCCTGTCATGTATTCACAACAATGATCACCAGCGCCTTCGATAACAGCATTTGCTCCAGAATTTCTTACTGCAAATCTTTCACCTGCTCTTCCAGATACAAATAGTTCACCTCCAGTTGCTCCATATAGACAAGTATTACCAACAAGAGATGTATTAGTGTTGTTCCTTGCATAATGATTAGTATTTTTAATAATAATACTTCCGCCATTCATGCCTTTTCCAACATAATCATTTGCATCACCTTCTATGCTTAAATTAATGCCATTAGCATTCCAGCAACCAAAACTCTGTCCAGCAGAACCAGTAAAATTAAGATTTATACCTGCTTTAAATCCTACTTCTCCAAAATTGCTTGCAATATAACCTGATAATGATGCTCCAACTGACCTATCAATATTTTGTATTTTATAATCTAAGGCAATATGCTGATTTTTATCAATTGCATTTTTTGTATCCTTGAGGATTTTCTTAGCTAAAACTCCTTTATCCCATGGAGGATTCTTTTTTGAGGTACAGAAAAAAGATTCTTTAAGGTTTTTATCTTTGAATAATAAATCACTTAGATCGATTGACTGATACTGTGAATCAAGATTTTTAATTTTTTCTAAATATTGTGTTTGTCCAATAATATCTTCAAGCTTAGAAACTCCCATAGCGCTCAAGTGATGACGGACATCGTTAGCAATAAATTTAAAATAATTTATAACTTTCTCTTTTTCGCCTACAAAATGTTGGTTAATTAAATCATCTCTTTGCGTCGCTACACCGGTAGCACAATTATTAAGATGGCATATTCTTAAATATTTACACCCCATAGCTATCATTGGTCCCGTACCAAAACCAAAAGATTCTGCTCCAAGAATGGCCGCCTTAATTACATCAAGTCCAGTTTTCATTCCACCATCTGCTTGAAGTCTTACTTTGTGACGCAATCCACTATCTCTAAGACTTTGATGAGCCTCTGCTAGTCCAAGTTCCCATGGAGAACCTGCATACCTTATAGAAGTTAGAGGACTGGCTCCAGTTCCTCCATCATGTCCCGATATAGTAATTAAATCTGCATAAGCTTTTGCTACACCTGAAGCAATAGTTCCAACGCCTGGTTCAGAAACTAATTTTACAGAAACAAGGGCATTTGGGTTTACCTCTTTTAAGTCATATATGAGTTGAGCCAAATCTTCTATAGAATAAATATCATGATGAGGTGGAGGAGATATTAAAGTAACTCCAGGAGTAGAATATCTTAATTTAGCTATTAACTTATTAACTTTTCCTCCAGGAAGTTGACCTCCCTCTCCTGGTTTAGCCCCTTGAGCTATTTTAATTTGTAGCACCTCAGCATTAACTAAATAATGTGGCGTTACACCAAACCTACCTGAGGCAATTTGTTTAATTTTAGACATTTTTGAAGTGCCATATCTTTCAACTGCTTCGCCACCTTCTCCAGAATTAGATCTCCCTCCAATTTCATTCATTGCTTCAGCAAGCGTCTCATGAGCCTTGGGTGATAAAGCGCCCAAACTCATTCCAGCAGAATCAAATCTATTTAATATATTCTTTTCGGTCTCAACCTTATTTATATCTATTTCTTTTTTTCCAGTATTTATATGCAATAGATCTCGAAGCATAGCTGGAGGTCTATTATCTACAAGACCTGCATATTCCTTATAAGTTTTATTAGCACCACTACTAACTGCTTCTTGTAACTTTTTTACTATCTCTGGATTATATGCATGATACTCACCACCATGAATATATTTAAGAAGGCCGCCAACATTCATATCAGACAAGTTTGATCTCGCATAATCATCAAGAGATCTAAGCTGAGCATCCAAGTCTTTAAAACTTTTACCCTTGACTCTACTAGTTGTGTTAGTAAAACATAAATCAACAACATCTTTATCTAGTCCGACTATTTCAAACAACTGAGAACCCCTATAGCTAGATATTGTAGAAATTCCCATTTTTGAAATTATCTTAAGCAATCCCTTGTTTATTCCTTTTCTATACCTAGAACAGTTTTCATGAGGATGACCCTTAAGTTCATTTCTTTGAGTCAAATCTAGAATTGTTTGGTAGGCTAAGGATGGATAAACAGCAGTTGCGCCAAATCCAATTAGGCAAGCTATTTGATGAGTATCTCTTGCAGACGAAGAGCTAATTACTATATTTGCATCTGATCTTAATCCTAATTTAACTAGATGTTGATGCACTGATCCAACAGCTAATAATGCATTAATTGTTAATTTTCCTTCAGGAGGAACATCTTCAATTAGATGAATTATTGAGGTGCCATTTTTAACCATATTTACCACATCTTTTTGTAGCATTTTTATTGCTTTCTTTAATGATATAGAGCTATCGAAAATCAGATCTATGCTTTCTGATTTAAAATATTTATTTTTTAAAACTGCTGCTAGTTTTTTATGTGAAAGAACGGGAGAAGTTGTAACTAATCTTTTTGCATGATTAGCAGTTTCCTCATAAATATTAAGTTCAGGTCCAAAACAAGTCTCTAATGTCATTACCCCGACTTCTCTTAATGAATCTATTGGTGGGTTTGTAACCTGCGCAAACTGCTGTCTAAAAAAATCATAAAGCTGTCTATGCATTTTACTCATAACAGCTAGGGCAGTATCATCTCCCATAGAGCCTGTCCCTTCTTGGGATTCAACAGCCAGAGGCTTTATAACCGATACCCTCTCCTCCTTAAATAAAAGAAAAAGCTTTGATGCTGTTAAAAACTTATTTTGTTCAATTTGCTTTAGACCAGGTCCTTCATATGAATCTAAGCTTGATTCTATGTATATAGCATTTTGTTTAAGCCACTTTCGATATGGAAATTGCTCTTTGAGATCTTCATCTATTTGAGTCTCATTAAAAATCTTGCCAGTAGAAGTATCAACTGCCAAGATACCGCCTGGTTGGACTCTACCTTTCTCTAGAACATCTTCTTCATTAACTGGATTAACACCAGTTTCTGAAGCTATAGTAATAATGTTACTTGAATCGATCTGATACCTTGCTGGCCTAAGGCCGTTTCTATCCAAAATACATACTGCCCATTTACCATCTGCCATAACAATTCCAGCTGGGCCATCCCATGGCTCCATATGCATGGAATTATATTCATGGAAACCTCTAATATCTGGATCTAGTGTTTGAGTATTTTGCCATGCGGGCGGAAGAACCATTCTCACTGCTCTGAATAAATTAACCCCACCTTTGACAAGAAGCTCTATCATATTATCTAAAGAAGAAGAGTCTGATCCAGATTCATTAACAAGTTCCTTAAATTTCTGAATTTTAGGAATTAAAGGTGTGGAAAACTTTGAAGATCTAGCTTTTACCCAGTTCCTATTTCCTCTAATAGCATTAATTTCTCCATTATGAGCAAGGAGTCTAAACGGTTGAGCAAGATGCCATCTTGGACTGGTGTTTGTTGAAAACCTTTGGTGAAAAACACATGTCGAAGCTCTAAAATCTGTTTGATTTAGGTCAAGATAAAACTCTTTAATTGATCTTGGAAGCATAAGACCTTTATAGACAATAGTTTTTGATGACATGCTGCATATATACAGTACTTCGTCATCCATAAAGATTTCTTCTATAAATTTTCTTGCCTGAATAAGTTTTGTTTCAAACTCTTGATGATTGAAATCTTTTGAATTTGGTTTAATAAAGATTTGATAGATATTCGGGAGGCAGTCTAGAGCTATCTTACCAAGAATTTTTTTTTGAACTGGAACTTCTCTCGTTGTGATTAAGGTTAATGACTCTTTATCCAAAATTTCTTCTAATTTAGGAATAATAGTATTAATTTTTTTTGTAAAAAATATTTGACCTACTGCAAAATGTTCACCTAAATCTTTTTTTTGCTCTTCTGCGATCTTTTTTTTAAAGTAAGCATGATCTATATCAAAAAGAAGACCGCAGCCATCTCCAGTTTTACCATCCGAGCCAACACCTCCCCTATGAGTCATGCTAACTAGAGCATTAATTGAATTGAGAATAACTTTATGAGATTTTTTACCATTCGTATGAGCAACTAAACCAAAGCCACAGTTATCTCGAAATTCTTTTTTATTAAATAGTCCAGGCATAGTAATCGTTTATAGGATAAAACATTGTAGCATGTAATATATCATTTGTTTTCTAAAAGTGTCATACTGCGTCATACACTTTTACAATATGAAAAATAAGCAATATAAAATTGAGAAAGGAGTTTTACTTTTTACTCAACCAAAGTCGCCTTTCTTTTATGGAAAGCTGAGAGTTAATGGAAAGTACATAACAAAATCGTTTGCTCCTCTTGAAGATTTTGAAATTGCAAAAGAAAAATTACTTAAATGGAAAGAGGAAGTTTTTTCAAAACAAGGAAATAACTTCAGCCTTGAAAACAACAATTCGTCACTTAATTATAGAGATGAATATGTAAATCATGAAAAGCTAGATAATGATTTTCAATTTCTAGATGTCAGAAGATATGATCCTGTCAAAAAATCAGCCGAAGAAAGAAAAATTAGTTTTGTTGAAATTTATGGAGAATATAATCAAGTTCAAGCATCTAACCAAGCTCATAGATGTTTAGATTGCGGAAACCCATACTGTGAATGGAAATGCCCTGTTCATAATTTTATTCCTGATTGGTTAAAACTTGTAAATGAAGGGAATATTATAGAAGCTGCTGAATTATGTCACTCAACAAACAGCTTGCCTGAAGTATGTGGAAGGGTGTGCCCACAAGATAGGCTATGTGAGGGAGCCTGTACACTAAATGATGGTTTTGGTGCAGTTACCATTGGTTCAACTGAAAAATATATTACTGAAAAAGCATTTGAAATGGGCTGGAAACCTGATATGTCTTACAGAAAATGGACTGATAAAAAAGTTGCTATTGTTGGCGCTGGACCAGCTGGAATAGCATGTGCAGATGTTTTGACAAGATCAGGTGTCCATAGTCATGTTTATGATAAGAATGAAGAAATAGGCGGATTATTAACTTTTGGAATACCTGAATTTAAATTAGAAAAATCTGTTGTTAAAAGAAGAAGGAAAATTTTAGAAGAAATGGGTGTCAAATTTAAATTGGGTAAAGAAATTGGAAAAGATCTACCATTTAAAAAATTATATGACGAATATGATGCCGTTTTTTTAGCTATGGGCACTTATACATCTCTCGAGGGAGGTTTTGCTGGTGAATCATTACCAGGGGTATATAAAGCAATTGACTACTTGATTTCTAGCACAAAAAAACTTTTGAAGTTACAAACTAATAAAAATGAATTTATAAACTTAAAGGGTAAAAATGTAATTGTTTTAGGTGGTGGAGATACAGCTATGGATTGCAATAGAACTGCAATAAGGCAAGGTGCAAAATCAGTAAAATGCCTTTACCGAAGGGATGAAGAAAATATGCCAGGATCTAAAAGAGAAGTTCAAAATGCAAAAGAAGAAGGTGTTGAATTTGAATTTAATATTCAGCCTATAGATATAGTCGGAAGCGAAAAAGTGCAAGGTGTGAAAATTGTTAAGACTCAATTAGGTGAGCCCGATCAAAATGGAAGAAGAGTACCAATACCTATACCTGGATCTGAAATAATTTATGAAGCTGATGCTGTTATTGTTGCTTTTGGTTTTAGAGCAAGTCCATCAAGTTGGTTTGGAGATTTTGAAATTAATACCCAAAAAAATGGGCTTGTTATAGCTGAGGAGCATCAGGAATATAAGTTCCAAACATCAAATAAAAAAATATTCTCTGGTGGCGATATGGTCAGAGGTTCGGATTTGGTTGTTACAGCTATATGGGAAGGACGTGAAGCTGCAAAAAGTATTATAAAATACGTTTCATGATAGAAAGAGAATCCATTTTTTTAAAAGCGCTTAATAAAGAGACCCTTCCTATTCCCCCAATTTGGTATATGCGCCAAGCTGGAAGATATATGCCTGAGTATAGAGCTGTTAGAAAGAAGTTTAAAAACTTTCTTGATATGTGCAAAGAGCCTGATGTTTGTTGTGAATTGGCCCTTCAGCCTATAAATGCTTTTGAACTAGACTCGGCCATACTGTTTTCTGATATTTTAACAATACCTGATGCTATGGGCCTAGATGTTAAATTCTTAGAAGGAGAAGGTCCGGTATTTGGCAATCCAATAAAAACTGCCAAGGACGTATTAAATATTAAACCATTTGATTCTGATAGCCTGTCTTATGTTTATAAAGCTGTAGGGAATATTAGAAGCGCCCTGCCAAAACATATTCCATTAATTGGTTTTTGTGGAAGCCCTTGGACTTTAGCTGCCTACTCTATAGAAGGAAAATCCTCTAAAGATTTTTTATTTACTAGAAACTTTCTAAAAGAAAATGATGATGAAGCACATATATTTCTTAATAAGCTTACAGATGCTTGCTTTGAATACCTTAAAAGACAAATAGAAGCTGGAGCTGATGTTATTCAGATATTTGATTCATGGGCTAATCTGTTAACTGAAGATGATTATAAAGTTTACTCTTTAAAATATATAACTACTTTAATAGGCCTATTAAAAAATGATGCCGTTACAAAAAATATTCCAATTATTTTATTTTCTAGAGAACCTAAAGTTCAATTAAAGACCATTATGACATCTCAATCTGATTGCCTAAGCCTTTATTGGAGTATGAATGATATTGATTTAAATGAAGTAAAAAATAAAGTTGCGATCCAAGGCAACCTTAATCCTGAAATTCTTTTGGAATCAAATGAAGTAATTAAGCAAGAAACCTTGAAAATTCTTCAGAAATTTAAAAATTATCCTGGATACATATTCAATTTAGGACACGGAATTACTCCAAATATAAATCCAGATAAGGTTAAATTTTTAACAGATCTAATTAGAAGTATTTAGTCAGCTTTTTTTGATTCTGGCCAAACTCTTATTAAACCCTCTTGAGTGCATGATGCAACCAAATCTCCGTTATGGGAAAAGATAGATCCTCTTGAAAACCCTCTTGCATTTCTAGTAATTGGGCTATCAATTGAATATAAAAACCAATCATTAAGATCAACTTTTCTATGAAACCACATTGCATGATCTAAACTAGCATTTTGAAGATTTTTAGTTAGAAAGTTTACGCCAACTGAATTATTTGCAGCAGCAATAAGACCCATATCAGATATATATAAAAGAAATGCTTGTTGTATCTTTTGATCATCAGGAATTATGCCGTCAGGCTTAATCCAAGTATTTTTGTATGGTGGTAACCTTTTTGGATTAAAATAGTCTTGTTCTTCTACAGGCCTCATTTCAATTTCTTTTTGGCGAATAAAAACAGGCATATCATCAGGATCTAATTTTAATTTTTTGAGGAGCTCCTCCCTTATTTCTATTTCATTTCTTAACTTTTCAGGACCTGTTATATCTGGCATTGGGATTTGATGCTCAAGCCCCTCTTCATCTTTTTGAAAAGATATTGAGCAACTAAAAATTGCCTCGCCATCCTGAAGCGCTTTCACAGTTCTAGTTGAAAAACTTTTACCATCTCTTATTCTGTCAACCATAAAAATAATAGGCTTATCCATATGACCAGGTCGTAAAAAATAAGAATGGAAGGAATGAGCGAAATGATCAACGCTAATAGTTTTATATGCCGCAATTAATGTTTGCGCCATTACTTGGCCACCAAAAACCCTAGCCCAGCCAACATTCTTTCCAGTCCAGGTATAGATGTCTCTATCAATTTTATTTAACGAAAATAAATCTAAAGATTTTTCTAAAAGATTGGGCTTTTCTTCCATTGGACTAGACTCCTTTAAACAAGACTAATGATTTTAAGAGTATCCATCTTACATTGTTTATAAAAAAACTAGAACTTTCATGAGTCAAAAAGTATCATGGTTACAAATTAGAAAAACTTAATAAAAAAAATGGCAATCAATTCCAATATAGATCTTCCAAAAAAACCGAATATAAAGATAGAGGTATCAAAGGTTTTTAATATTGACTCTAAAATAACTGTTAAGGGTTTTAAAGATAAAACTGAATGGGTTCCAGAAATAGATCCTAATTATGTTTTTGATAGAGAAACAACTTTATCGATCTTAGCTGGTTTTGAGCATAATAGAAGAGTGATGATTCAGGGTTTTCATGGAACGGGAAAATCGACACATATTGAACAAGTAGCTGCTAGGCTTAATTGGCCTTGTGTAAGAATAAATCTTGATAGTCACATTAGTAGAATCGATCTGCTTGGCAAAGATGCTATTAAATTAAAAGATGGTAAACAAATAACTGAATTTCAAGAGGGTTTGCTACCCTGGTCCATTCAAAACCCTGTTGCATTAGTTTTTGATGAATATGATGCTGGAAGGCCTGACGTTATGTTTGTAATTCAGAGGATTCTTGAAGTTGAGGGCAAGCTAACTCTTCTTGATCAAAATAAAGTTATTAATCCCCATCCATGTTTTAGATTGTTTGCAACTACAAATACTGTAGGTCTTGGTGATGTCACTGGCCTCTATCATGGAACACAGCAAATTAACCAGGGGCAAATGGATAGATGGCACGTCCTCTCAACCTTGAATTATCTTGATCCAAAGCAAGAGTATAAAGTTGTTGTGTCTCAGGTTGGCGACATGAAGGGTGCAAAAAACCAAGATACTCTAAAAAATATGATCAAGTTAGCAAACTTAACAAGAAATGGATTTGCAAATGGAGATATTTCAATCTTAATGTCACCACGAACAGTTATTTCATGGGCTCAAAATTATAAAATATTTAAAGATATAGCTTCATCTTTTAAATTAACTTTTCTCAATAAATGTGATGAGATGGAAAAGCCTATATTTTCAGAATATTTCCAAAGATGTTTTGATATAGATATTGAAGGTGATGGGCCAAAGACATAAATAAAATGGGCTGGATAAAAAATAGAGATAAGCTTTATGAAGCTTCCATATCATCTATAAAAGCTATAGCAAAAAATAAAGATCTTACTTCTAAAAATGGAATACCTCAAAGACCTCCAGTCTTAGATCAGGCTTCTTTATCTTCAACGCCAAGATCAACAAAGGATTTATCTACTTGGAGAGGTGAGTCAGACTTTCAAGCATTCTGGTTTGCTTACCATAAGCCCATTAAGGAAATACCCCTCACTCTTCCAGCAAGACTGGTCTTTAATGAACTTGAAATGTCCAGAGTGGAAATAATAGGCTCATCAGATTTTAAAGGCTCAAAGACAAATATAATTGACTATCTTGAAGCAAAAAGTTTAAGTATTGAGGATCAGAAATCACCAAATTACACGGCTCTTTGTGCCAATCTATGGTTAAAAGATGCTGCTGGCATTACCTTACTTCCAGCATCTCAAAAAATCCTTAATAATTTTAATGAAAAATTTGCATCTGCAAATCTATTTGAAATTAAAGAAGATATAGTAAATACAATTTCAAACCAAGAAAACTTTAGTAAATTATCTGAGAAATTCTTGAAGAAGATAAATTTGCTTAAAATTGATAACTCTGAAGAAGATCTCAATGAAGAAGAGCCTTTTGAATCTCCGGGTAGCACAAATGAAATTGAGCAAGGAGAAATGGAGGATCAACAAGATAATGATAGTTCAGATCCTGAAAATATGCTTGAAGATATGGATATTGCAATGGATGATAATATCCAACAAGTTGAATCAACTTCAGATGGAACCTCGATAGATGAAGAGATCGAAGCTCTTGCTTACCCTGAAAATAACTATACTACTAACGGACAACAAGACTATTCTATTTTTACTTCTGCATTCGATGAGATTATTGATGCTAAAGACCTCACAACTTCCGATGAAGCATTAAGACTAAGAGTTCAGCTAGACAATCTAATAAAGCCCTATCAGACAACAATAGGTAAATTAGCAAACAGGCTACAAAGGTTGCTTCTAGCAAAACAGAACACAAGCTGGAACTTTAATCTTGAAGAAGGAATCCTTGATACTGCTAGACTCCACAGAGTTATTGCTGAACCGGGGCATCCTTTAAGCTACAAAGAAGAAACCGAAACAGATTTTAAAGATACTGTTGTAACGCTTCTAATAGATAATTCTGGTTCAATGCGAGGAAGATCAATAAGTCTTGCTGCTATTTGTGCTGACATCATTGGAAGTACACTCGAAAGATGTCAAATTAAAACTGAGGTCTTAGGCTTTACAACTAAACATTGGAAAGGTGGAGACTCAAAGCAAGAATGGATAAACAAGGGAGGTTTCACAAACCCCGGACGACTAAATGATATTCGTCATATTATTTATAAAAGTGCAGATAATACATGGAGAAGGTCTAGAAAATATTTTGGTGCAATGTTAAGAGAGGGTCTTTTAAAAGAAAATATAGATGGGGAGGCTCTAGCTTGGTCTCATGAAAGACTTATTAAAAGAAATGAGGAAAGAAAAATCATGATTGTTATATCTGATGGAGCTCCTGTTGATGATAGTACCTTGTCAGCAAATAGAGAGGATTACTTAGATAATCATCTTAAAAAAATGATTGCCCAGATTGAAAATGAGAGCCCAGTAGAACTTCAGGCGATCGGTATTGGGCATGATGTTACAAAATACTATAAAAACGCAATTACAATTCACAGAGCAGAGGAACTGGGTGAAGTATTGCTGGATGAGTTAACAAAACTTTTCAAGAACTAAATTCTGTTATAAAATAACTTAATGTTTACAGTGTAAACATTAAATAGGGAGCAGAATGAAAATAACAAAACAAAACGGGCCACCTGAAGACCTTCTTTACTTTGATGATGAAGTAAACATGACACCTGATCAGGTTGAAGATGTGGTTGAGATATTTAATACACCATTAACAGGATCATATAACTGGGACTATACAGTTGCAGATAATAGAATTAAAAAACTTTATGAACTTGGCAAAGAGTTAAATTGGAATGGGTCAATTGATCTTAATTGGGATTACACTCATCCAGCAGATGAGAAAATTGTTGAACCTGATGAGGAACTACCCCACGAAACTCTAGAAGCCTATCAGGCTCTTTCAGAAGAAGAAAAAATACTTTTTGATAGGCATTCAACTGCTGAATTAATGAGTCAATTCCTTCATGGAGAGCAAGGTGCATTATTAGTTGCATCTCAACTTGCATGCTGTGCTCCAACTTTTAATGCGAAGCTATATGCAGCATCCCAGACTTTTGATGAAGCAAGACATGTTGAGGTTTTTAATAGATATCTTCAAGATAAAATTGGAATCCATTATCCTATAAACCCATCACTTAAATTGCTTCTTGATAAAATTCTTACAGATGAAAGGTGGGATTTAAAATTTATTGGAATGCAAATTATTATTGAAGGATTGGCACTTGCAGCATTTCAAATGCTAAAAGCTATTACTAAAGATCCTCTTTTGAAACAACTTCTCCACTATGTTGTTAGAGATGAAGCTCGACATGTAACTTTTGGTATCAATTATCTTGAAGATTATATAAAAACATTAACACCTCAGGAAATAGAAGACAGAGCTGAATTTGCTTATGAGGCCTGTGTTATTTCTAGAGAAAGATTAATAAATACAAAGGCTGAACAAAGATTTTTAAAAATGACGCCTGAAGAAGCAAGAGAGTTCCAAATGAATACTAAAACCTTTGATATGTTCAGAAATTTCTTGTTTTCACGAGTTATTCCTAACCTATCAAGAATTGGACTCTTAACAGACTCTGTCAGACCAAAGTTTGAAGCGCTTGGATTGCTTGAATATGAACATGCTCCTGATGACTTTGAATGTGATTGGAGTGAGTTAAAAAAACCTCTAGAAAGTTTTGAAGATATTCCTGAAGCAATCTAAACTTTATTTAATAGGTATCTTGCTCAGTACTGCAGGTTTTGCAGAAACTATTTATATATCTCCATCTGAAGATCCATACACAGAGATACAAGAAGCTCTTATTCTTGCAAATCCAGGTGATATTGTTCATTTATCATCTGGATTATATGAACTAGAAGATAGTCTTTCCATTGATGTCAGAAATATAATATTAGAAGGTGATGGAATGAATGAAACTGTTCTTTCATTTAAAAATCAACTTTCTGGAGCTCAAGGACTATCAGTAACCTCAGATAACGTAATCCTTAGAGACTTTGCTATAGAAAATGCAAAGGGTGATGCAATAAAAGTTAAGGGAGTAGATGGAATTAGTTTTATAAGAGTGAGGACAGAGTGGACAGGTGGTCCGAGCTCTGAAAACGGTGCTTATGGATTGTATCCAGTTGAATCAAAAAATGTTCTTATAGACTCTTGTGTTGCTATTGGGGCATCTGATGCTGGAATTTATGTCGGCCAATCTGAAAATATAATTGTAAAAAATTCAATTGCTGAATTTAATGTTGCAGGAATTGAAATTGAGAACTCTTACTATGCTGATGTTTTTAATAATGTAGCGTCTAACAACACAGGCGGTATTCTAGTTTTTGATTTACCAGATATTCCTCAACAGGGTGGACATCATATTAGAGTTTTTAATAATAAATCAGTGAATAATAATACAGATAATTTTGCTCCTGAGGGCAATATTGTTGGGGAAGTTCCTAGAGGTTCTGGAATTATCATTCAAGCCAATTCTCATGTTGAAGTCTTTGATAATGATATTGGTGAAAATGATACTATCAATATTGCAGTAGTAACTTATGGATATGATACAGAAGATAAGAACTACTATCCGCACCCAAGATCAATTCAAATTCATAGTAATAGATTTGGTAGATCTGGCTATAACCCTGATCTTGAAACTGGTGAATTAGCAAAAATCCTTTTTGAAATTTCTGGTGGTGATATGCCTGATATATTTTGGGATGGAATTATGCCCCTACCCCAAATTATTTTTGGCCAACCAAAAGAAGACAAAATTGTGCTTGGTGATAATGGTGATGCATCCTTTCTGACTATTAACGCATTAAAATATATCTTGCCTTTTTTTAATCCTGTCGAAACTAATTATGAAAAATTTTCAGGTGAAATATCACCTCTACCTCCAGTTGTTATAAGTGAAACTCTATAAATCATCACTTCTTATAGTATTTACTATATTTTCTCTTTCAATAAATTCTGAAGTTAATCAATCGGTTGTACTCAATAATGAAGCTGCCTCAAAATTATCTGATTATGGTTTTTTTAGTGATTTGACTCTTCAAGTTCCAACAGATGGCGTTCTTCCGTATGACTTAAACTCACCACTTTTTTCTGATTATGCTGATAAATTAAGATTTATTTATATACCTCAAGGTGGATATGCAGAATATCATCCAGATGAAGTATTTAATTTTCCGAATGGCTCAGTTTTAATAAAAACCTTTGCCTATCTGAATGACTTTTCTGAATCAGAGCTTGATCCTCAGTTACTAGAAACTAGATTGCTTATAAAGCATGATGATGGATGGAAAAACATTAGCTATGTTTGGAATAAAGAGCAAACTGATGCATACAAGAGTATTGCTGGGAAAACAATATCAACTCAATTCGTAAACGATTATGGAAAGATTCAAGATATTAGATATAGGGTTCCGAATATCAATCAATGTAAAGAATGTCATCAATCAGGTGAAACTATTACGCCAATAGGACCTAAAGCAAGAAATCTTAATAAAGATATTAGTTATAAAGATGGCTACATGAATCAACTTTTAAAATGGCATCAAGAGGGATGGATTCAAGAAAATATCTCTACAAATTCAATGGTTGACTGGTCAGATATCAATGCAGACCTAGATGCAAGAGCTCGCTCATATTTAGATATTAACTGCGGTCATTGTCATATTGAAGGAGGCTCAGCCGATACCACTGGTCTTTATTTAGATTTTACTGAGAACAGAAAAATTCACTTAGGTTATTTCAAGAAGCCTATAGCAGCAGGACGTGCAAGTAATAACTTAAAATATTCACTTGTCCCAGGAAAGCCAGATGAATCTATACTGTTGTATAGGATGGAATCTCTTGATCCTGGTATCATGATGCCAGAATCTGGAAGAGCTCTTCAACACACTGAAGCTATAGACCTTTTAAGAAAATGGATTCATCAGCTTTAAATTTGTTATTAAGGCCTTAAGTATTTAATATATAAAAGTAATTTTAAAGGAGTTATTTATGTCTAAGCATTCTGCAATTAATCGATTTGGTAGATCACGCAATCCTGCTTTCTCAAAGAATTTTGAACAAAGTGGATTTAGAACTCAATCTAGTAGTGAAATGAATACTGCAAGTGGTTTCAGAACTACATCATCAGTTATTGAGTCTTCAGATATTATGACTTTAGATGGAGCTGTTAATAAAACAGGAATCCTTTTAGCTCTATGTTTTGCTGGTGCTGCGGTAGGTTGGAATATTCCGGCTCTTGCGCTTCCAGCTGGTATTCTTGGTTTTATACTTGCTCTTGTAACAATATTTAGAAGCCCAACCAAAGCAGGAACTACAGCTCCTTTTTATGCACTTGCCCAAGGAGTTATGCTTGGAGGTGTTTCTCTAATGTATGAAAATCTTTTTGACGGAATAGCTATACAAGCTATTGGTCTAACTTTTGGAATACTTGCATCTCTTTTAGTTTGTTATAAAAGTGGTCTAATAAAACCAACTGAAAATTTTAGATTGATGGTTGTGGCTGGCATCGGGGGAATATTCATACTTTATATGGTTAGCTTTGTTATGAGTTTTTTTGGATCGGGCATAAGTCTCCTATCACCAACTAATGGCTCTTGGACCAGCATAGGACTATCAGTGGGTATTGTATGTTTTGCATCTTTGTCACTAGTTCTAGATTTTGATTATATTGAAGAAGGTGCAGAGAAAGGACTTCCAAAATATATGGAATGGTATGGAGCTTTTTCATTAATGGTAACTCTAATATGGCTATATTTAGAAATATTAAGACTTTTAGCAAAAATAAGAAGTAGGTAACCAAATGTCTAATGCTCTTATATTTGGAGGTATGGCTGCTATTTCACTTTTTGTATTCTTTAATCTAGGAAAAATTAAAGCATCAAAAAATCAAACAAATAGAAATAATAGGATTAATAGATTTGGCAATAATAATTCAAATAATATTATTGATGCAGAGGTAGATAAAGATGATAAAAACTAATTTAGTAAATAAAAAATTATTTAAAAGTGCGAACATTGTTTTTATATTAACTTTATCATTATTTGGTCAATTGTTATTAGCCGAAACTACTCATAATAATGCCCCAATTATTCAACCAGGAGCGCCTGGTATGGATTCAAAAAATCTTGACCCTGAAGCTGCTTCTGATATTGCCAGCACTTCTTACGTTGAAGCTGATGTAAAATTCCTTGAAGGCATGATTATTCATCATCAACAAGCAATATTGATGTCTCAATTGGCCAGCAAGAGAACAAATAATAAAACTATTATTGATCTTGCTAATAGAATAGATGTTTCTCAAGAAGATGAAATAGACTTCATGGATAGTTGGCTTAAATCAAGAGATGAAGGTATTTCTAATAAATCCAATGATCATCATATGCACATGCATATGGCCGGGATGGCATCACCGCAGCAATTAAAAACACTAGAAAATAGTGAGAGTACTGATTTTGATAGATTATTCCTTCAATTAATGATTGCGCATCATGATGGCGCACTTGAAATGGTTGAAGAACTTAAAAAATTTCCAGGATCTGCCTTTGACCCAATATTAAATGAATTTATTTCAGATTTAGTTAATGATCAAGGTGTTGAGATTGAAAGAATGAATATTATAGCCGTTAGTTTATCTGACGATCCGAGAGCGGGTTTGAGTCCTGGTTTATATATTGCAGATGAAGCAATTTTAAATATGGAGCTGATAGCGGCATTAAGAAAACCCGTTGGTTTTTTTGATCGAGATAATCCAGAAGCTAAAGGCGTTAAAGATATTGATGATGAGGATGAGGATGAAGAGAAAACAACAGAAGAAAAATCTAGAGCTTTACGCTCTCCTATTTTAAGTTTTGCAAATACAGATATGGCATTTAGTGATGATTTACTTGTAGCTGGAAGTTATCACGGCTTTAACATGTATAAAATTAATACTGAAAATGGAATTCCAAATTTAATATCTTCAGTTGTTTGTCCAGGAGGTCAAGGAGATGTTTCTATTGTTGGAAATTTACTCATTATGTCTGTTGAACAGATTCGTAGCCGATTAGATTGTGGATTAGATGGTGTTGGCAAAGATGCAAGCCCTGAGAGATTTAGAGGAATAAGGATTTTTGATATTTCAGATTTAGAAAGGCCAAAACAAGTAGGAGCGGTTCAAACCTGCAGAGGATCTCATACTCATTCAGTCGTTTCTAATGGTGCTAAGGATGGAAAAATAATTATTTATAATTCTGGAACTTCTAGTGTTAGAGACGAAGAAGAAATGGAACAATGTATTGGAAACATACCTGGTGATGATAGAACGGCTCTTTTTAGAATTGATATTATTGAAATCCCAATCATAGATCCATCAAAATCAAGAATAGTAAGCAGTCCAGCTGTTTTTGCTGATCCTAATACAGGTGCTCTAGGAGGGTTGTGGGTTGGTGGAGATCATGGTGATGATACTCAAGATACAAAAAGAACAGATCAATGTCATGATATAACAGTTTTTCCTTCTGCAAATATAGCAGCAGGAGCATGCTCTGGAAATGGTATCCTTTTTGATATAACTGATCCTTACAATCCTGAAAGATTAGATGTTGTTACTGATAAGGGTTTTGCTTACTGGCATTCGGCTACATTTAATAACGATGGAACCAAAGTTATCTTTACTGATGAATGGGGTGGCGGAGGAAGAGCTAGATGTAGAGCATGGGATCCTTTGGATTGGGGTGCTGATGCTATATATGACATAGTAGATAACAAGCTTGAGTTTAAAAGTCACTATAAAATGCCCGCGCCTCAATTAGAAACTGAAAACTGTGTTGCACATAATGGCTCCATAATTCCTGTAAAGGACAGAGATATTTTTGTTCAAGCTTGGTATCAGGGTGGAATTTCTATTATGGACTTTACTGATTCTTCTAACCCAGTAGAAATTGGATATTTTGATCGTGGTCCAATTAATAAAGATATATTAATAACTGGTGGTTATTGGTCGGCTTATTTTTACGAAGGGTACATATATGGAACTGAAATAACTCGTGGCCTGGATGTATTTAAATTAACTCCAAGTGAATTTTTATCTAGTAAAGAGATAAAAGAAGCCGCTAAAGCTATGCCAGCATCTGGTGAAAGAATTTTTAACCCTCAGCAGCAAGTGCCTATGAGTTGGTCTGAAGCTATTTCGGGTAAATAAACCTTATTGACTATGTTTGTTGGGATAGATTTTGGAGTTACCAATACTGACATTGCTGTTTGGAGCAATGATAAATATACCTTTTTCTCATTACCTTCAGAAAAAATTGATAATCATTTCCTAAGTAAAATATTTGAATTTATAAAAATTAATATTAATGATATTAATAAAATTGCAGTTACTGGTGGCAAATCTAGTGATTTAAATAATAATTTTAAAAATATATCTATATTAAAAGTTAATGAGGTTTCAGCAATTGGATATGGTGCAATGGAGCTATATAAAATTAAAGAAGATAATTTTGTAGCCGTAAGCGCAGGAACGGGAACGGCATGTATTTCTTACTCTAACAGAGAGTTTAATCATCTTGGAGGAATATCTGTTGGTGGAGGAACTCTTCAAGGTTTATCTAATTTAATTATTAAAAATAATAATGCTGATAATATTAATCAAATAGCCTTAAGTGGAAATAAAAACCAGCTTGATTTTTTAATAGGTGATGTTGTAAATGAAATAGGTTCTTTATATCCAGAAATTACAGCTTCAAACTTTGCAAAAGCAAGATCTAATAATAATCAAAAAGATGAAGATATTGCATCATCATTATCTAATATGATTGGTGAGGTTATTGGGACAGTGACATACCTAAATGCTCTTTTAATGGGAGTTGATAAGGTTTACTTTTTAGGTAGAACATCATTATTAGATTCTGTAAAAAAAGGTATTGATCAAAGATTAGCGCTTGCCGGCATTGTTGGTGAATATAACTCTGATAGAGAATTTGGAAATGCTATTGGAGCTATTGCTTATTTAAGAACTAAAATTTAAAATCAGAATTATATATAAATCTAAACAGAAACTATGATCGAATCGACCGCGGCAGTTGTAACTGATAAATCATTAATCATTACCTTTGCTATTCCCGCATTTTTTATTCTCATCCTAATTGAGTATTGCTATGGGAAACTGGTAGGAAAGAATACATATAGACTGAATGATACCTTTACAAGCATATCGCTAGGAATGATAAGTAGGTATCCTACTATGCTAAATTTAGGAGTCCAAAGTCTTATTTTTGTCTATGTCAGCAAATATCTGAATGTAGGGCTATTGTCTGTTAAGAATCCGTTCACTTGGATTGCAGCCTTTCTTTTGTATGACCTTTCATACTATTGGATGCATAGAATGCATCATGAAATAAAAATATTATGGGCTACTCATAGCGTTCATCATCATGGCGAGGACTTTAATCTTGCTACCGCCTTAAGACAAACAAGTACAGGATGGATTTGGAAATGGATTTTCTACTTACCAATGATTCTTCTTGGGGTTCCTGTGGAAGTTTTTATAACTGTAGCTGGAATTAATTTGGTTTATCAATTCTGGGTTCATACTGAACATATTGGGCATTTAGGTTTTTTAGAAAAAATATTTATTACTCCAATGAATCACGGCATTCATCATGCAAAAAATAAAGAATATATTGATGCTAATTATGGTGGTGTCTTTATTATTTGGGATAGGATGTTTGGTACTTATATATCAAGAAAACCGGATATTGATCCAGTTTATGGAACAGTTAGTGCCTTGAAAAGTTTTAATCCTATTTGGGCAAATTTTCAGATATATACAACTATGGTCAAAGACAGTTTTAAGACTAGAAAATTAAGCGATAAGCTAAAAGTTTTTTATTCTAAAACCTATTGGCGTCCAGAAGACTGTATTGAAGAAAAAGATCCTAAAGAATTCTATGTAAAATATAATCCTCAGGTCTCTAAGGATATTACTGTGTTTGCATTCTTCCAAATGCTTTTTACTATTATTGTTTCTGGATCAGTATTATTTGTTTTGCCTCAGCACTCATACAATGAGATAGCTATATTTGGAATAACAATAACTCTAATGAGTACACTTACTGCATCTTTACTTCAAGATAATAGATATGTTTACTTTATTATTTTTGGGTTTTCTGTGCTTGGGATATTTGGTATTGAATACTTAAGCCTTCTAAATATAAGCCTTATTTCAACTCAGTTATTGATGAGCCAGTTGTTTGTAAATGCTTTTGTGGTTTCTTTGATAGCTGCCTTCCAAGGCTTTAAAACTCTTCTTCTACTAAAAAATAAGAGCACTCTATAGTTTTATTTATTGGTTTCTTTTGCAGGAACTCCTGCAACTGTCTTGTTGTCATCAACATCATGTAACACCAAACTTCCTGCTGCAACTATTGAGTTTCTTCCAATAGTAATATTTCCTAGAATTGTACTTGCAGCAAAAACTGTTGCGCCCTGTTTTATATTTGGATGTCTTTTTCCTGACTCGAAACCCTTACCGCCTAGAGTAACTCCTTGAAATATAGAGACATCTTTTTCTATATTAGTAGTTTCTCCAATAACAACGCCTGTTGCATGATCAATCATCACGCTGCCAGCTATTTTTGCAGCAGGATGAATATCTACACCGAAAACTTCTGATGCCCTATTTTGTAAAAATAAAGCCATAGTATGCCTTTCGCCATTCCACAAGCAATGAGCTGCTCTATATGTTGCAAGTCCTAGAAAGCCTTTATAAAAAAGAAGTGGGGTAGAGAAATATCTGCATGCTGGGTCATGCTCTTTAAAAAACTTGAGATCATCTTCTAGTGCAGGCTCTATTTCTTCACATTCCCTATAAACATCTAAGATAAACTTCTTAATATCTTTAGCAGATAATGCATCGCTATGAAGTTTGGATGCGAGTATTGATGCAACCGCTGCCAATAAATCTTTTTGAGATAAAACTAATGAATTAAGAAATGGTCCTAATGATGGTTCAGCATCAATTCTTAAGTGAATTTCACTCTCTATCTGCTTCCATAAATTAATATCCATATATTGATTATAGGCTTTTTAAGTTCTTAAAATAGAATTAGGCAGCATCTAATGCTGCCTAATATTATTTGGATTTAGATATCAAAACGGTCAGCATTCATAACTTTATTCCAAGCAGAAATAAAATCACAAACAAACTTATCGCCCGAATCACTTGATGCATAAACTTCTGCTAATGCTCTTAATTGTGAATTAGATCCAAAAACAAGGTCTGATCTTGTAGCTGTTCTGACCTTTTCACCTGAAGATCTATTAAATGCTTCGTATGAATTTCCAGTTCCGTTTGGCTTCCACTCTACAGACATATCCAATAAAGTATCAAAATAGTCATTAGTCATTGTATCTGTATTTTCAGTGAAGATACCATATCCGGATGCGCTTATACCTATAGATCTCATGCCGCCAACCAGAACTGTCATTTCAGGTGCGGTTAGATTTAAAAGCTGTGCTTTATCTAGCATCATTTCTTCTGGTGAAACATTAACACCTGATTTATGGAAATTTCTAAAACCATCAGAATGTGGCTCAAGTACTGCAAAAGACTCTGCATCTGTTTGTTCTTGAGTTGCATCACCTCTTCCTGGGGTAAATGGAACCTTTGAACCAGTTGCCATTTCAATGCCCACATTACCACCCAAAACGATAACATCTGCAACTGAAGCTCCAGTATCTGATGAAATATTTTCATAAATATCTAATACTTTATTTAGCTGTTCTGGTTTATTAGCTTCCCAATCTTTTTGTGGTGCCAATCTAATTCTAGAACCATTAGCTCCACCCCTCATATCTGAATGTCTGTATGTTGAAGCGCTAGCCCATGCTGTTTCAACCATTTCTTGAATAGTTAAACCACTATTTTTAATTGCTTCTGATACAGAATCCACATCATAATCTGCATTACCAGCTGGAACTGGATCCATCCATATTCTCTCTTCACTAGGAACTTCTGGTCCTACATATCTCGTCTTCGGGCCCATATCTCTATGAAGAAGTTTGAACCAAGCTTCAGCAAAAGCATCTGCAAATTCTTCAGGATTCTCGTGAAAATGTTTAGATATTTTTTTATATTCGGGATCTTCACGAAGAGCGATATCTGCAGTTGTCATCATTGTTGGGACTTTTACAGAAGCATCTTCTGCATCTGGGGCTAAATCTTCATCTGCAGGATTAATTGCATGCCACACTTTTGCTCCAGCTGGAGTATCAACTAGCTCCCATTCATATCCAAATAGTAAATCAAAATAACCGTTATCCCATTGCGTAGGATTTGCAGTCCATGCACCCTCAAAGCCACTAGTGATTGTATCTCTTCCTTTGCCTGAAGCATAAGAACTCATCCAACCTAAGCCCATTTCTTCTAGTGCTGCACCTTCTGGTTCTACTCCAACGTTAGAATCGGGACCTGCTCCATGGCCTTTACCAAATGTATGTCCACCAGCAACCAAAGCTACAGTCTCATAGTCATTCATTGCCATTCTTCCAAAGGTTGTTCGGATATCATGTGCGCTGGCTAATGGATCTGGATTTCCATCAGGCCCTTGAGGATTAACATAAATTAAACCCATTTGAACAGCGCCAAGAGGCATGTCCAATGATTCTCTCTCGTCATTATTTTCATAACGATTATTTTCAAGCCACTCTTTTTCTAGACCCCAATGTATATCTTCTTCTGGGGCCCATATATCTGGACGTCCACCACTGAATCCAAAGGTTTTACCTCCCATAGACTCTATGGCAACGTTACCTGCAAGAATTAATAAATCAGCCCAACTAATTTGTTGTCCATATTTTTGTTTAATTGGCCAAAGCAATCTTCTTGCTTTATCTAAATTACCATTATCTGGCCAACTATTCAGAGGTGCAAAACGTTGTGCTCCAGTACCTCCGCCACCTCTTCCATCTGTACTTCTATATGTACCAGCAGCGTGCCAAGTCAATCTAATAAAGAAAGGTCCATAATGGCCATAATCTGCAGGCCACCACTCTTGTGAATCTGTCATTAAATCATTTAAATCTTTTTTTAGTGCATCGTAGTCAATTTTTGCAAATTCTTCTTTGTAATCAAAACCATTTTCCATAGGGTTTGATTTTTCATCGTGCTGATGAAGAATATTAAGATTTAAGTTATTTGGCCACCAATCACGAACAGATGTACTACTTTCGCTACTATTAGTAGTTGCAGCCCCATGCATAACCGGACATTTACCTTGTATTTCGTTACTCATTTTTCCTCCAAAGAATTGTGCTTAGTATTGAGTTAATTATACTTTAACTAATTTTTATATATTGATAAATATACTATTAATGTACTTTATGTTCGATTAAAATATACATAAATGTTTTCTATCAAGCAATTAAATTATGCACTTGCAGTCGCCAAAAGATTACACTTTAAAAAAGCAGCCGATGATTGTTTTGTATCTCCTTCTACTCTAAGTAATGCTATTACAGAACTAGAAAATCAAATAGGTTTTAAAGTTTTTGAAAGAACAAATAAGAAAGTTATAGTCACTAATCTCGGTTTAGAGCTCCTTGAAAAAGCTGAAACAATTCAATTTCATATCGAAGATATAAAAAAACTTGGTGAAGAACAAAAAGCCCCACTAAGCTCTCCATTAACTATTGGAATTATTCCAACCATAGGTCCATATTTGCTTCCTCTAGTTCTTCCAAAATTAAAAAAATATCATCCAAATCTAAACTTAAAAATCTTAGAAGGTAAATCTAGCTCATTAGTACAAAAAGTTAATGATGGAGACCTGGATATGGCTATTCTTGCTCTTCCATATAATTTAGGAGGGTTATTATCTTTTAAATTTTGGGAAGAAAACTTTTATTATGTAAGCCACAAAAAGAATAACTATAAGAAAGTTGTAAAAGCAAAAGATATTAATTTTTCAGAATTAATGTTGCTAGATGATGGGCATTGTTTAAAAAATCATGTGCTGGCCGCATGTAAAATTAATGATAATCAGCAATTTTCGATGGAAGCATCCAGTCTCCCTACCTTGATTCAATTAGTTGCTAATAATATGGGTTCAACTCTTGTACCTCATATGTCAATTAAGCATTTAATTAATACCAATTCGATGATCAAAAAGGCCATACTAAATGAGCCTGGCCCTCATAGAGAGCTTGCTATAATTGTAAGGCAGACTTATTCAGATAGAGAAAATGTACTGCTTTTGAGGGATATTTTTATAAAAGAATTAGAAAAGTATTCAAAAAATATTCAATAAAAAATGGTGGAGCTACGCGGGATCGAACCGCGGACCCCCTGCTTGCAAAGCAGGTGCTCTCCCAGCTGAGCTATAGCCCCATTATATAATGAGGTGCTATTGTACTTTAAATTATTTTATATTTGTATAATCTTTTAAATAAAAGAAAGGGTGGAAAAACCACCCTTATCTTTAGGGGATTTACTGACACCCCTCTCCCAAAAGTTAGAATTTATAAGAAAAACCTATTTTCATTGTTCTTGGTTTTTGCGCTCTAGCTCCGTCCTTAGGTGCTCTAGCTACAACATCTGCTGAATCTAATAGATTCTCGACAATCATGTAGACATCAAGATTTTCATTTACAGATTTTCTTAAATTAGTATCTACAAAATTGTGTGAATCAATATTTTGATAAGTGCCACATGCAGCAGTTGAACAAGCGCTTCCATTACTGACAAGTCTTAAATTTCCAGTTAAGCCAGAGTCACTAACAAAGCCTAAAACAATAGCCAATGAAGAGCTTGGAACATATGGAACATCATCTCCAGATGAGACAACCCCCCAGTACTCTCCATCATCATCAAAACTATTAGCGAAAGTAGCATCATTAGAGGTGAAGGTAATTCCCACAGGATAGTCTAAATTACCAACTTGGTAGATCTTAGAGCCTGAAACCTCAAACCCAGAAACATCCACCGCACCTCCGTTAAAAACATCTCCAGCATCACAGTCTCCGCCTTGAGAATTTTTACACTCAGCTTTAAGGCTTGAATAATCACTTTGGAAATAAAATACTTCAAGATTAGAAGTACCATTTAAATACCTAACACCTAGCTCCATATTATCTGCTTTCTCAGGATCTGTTCCGAACATAGGCGTCATACCTTCATGAAAACCAGCAACAAGTTTAATATTTTCATTTAAATCATAAGTTGCACCAAACCCTGTAGATGTATAGTCACCTGATTTTGATTTTGGATATCCTGAAGCAAGCATAGTTCTTGTTGGGACTCCATCATTCCATCTATTTTCTACTTGATCATACTCTTCTGATCTATGGCCAATAGTTAATGCTAATTTACCTAATGAAATAGTATCTTCAATATAAAAAGAGGTTGCTTGAGATTCTCTTAATCTATTATTACTTCCTGTATATCCAGTACTGCAAGATCTTAATGCAGAGTTGGTTCCGTTAGCGCTCTGATCAAAGCATTCATAATCCTGGTATCTGCTCTCTGAATCATCCATGTCTCTATAGCCAACTGTAATTGCATGATTGCCTAGCTCGGTCATTAGTTTTAACTGATAGCCTTCGTTAGAATAGTATCTGTTATTGTGTTTTAGCTTTACTTCAGTAGCAATAGTTCCATCTAATATACCTTGAGCTACTGAATTACCAGCATTTGCAGCACTGATAACATTATTAATACCATTCCCTACGCCACCAATTTTCGAATTATTTGCTTTGTCTACCTTAAACCAATCTCTATGATAGTCATTACTCCATGAGGTAAGGACAATATCAAAATTATCAAAATTTCCTTTATAAGTTAATGAGGTTTGATCTCCATCATTTTTCATTTCATCATACTGAGTCATTCCATATCTTCTATGAGGATTTTTATTAAAACTTGCTTGTGAAAGACCAACATAAGACTGCTCAGACGTCTCATCAAGATCTAAAAATTTAAATGCCAATGAATGATTTCCAGATTCATATCTTGCTTTCAACATTAAATCTGACTTGTTAAAACCTGTATCACCTTCAACATTGGCTATTGAAGCAAAGCCATCACTAGAGTGATCATGAATTTCTATCAATGCACCAAAATCTCCTGAATTAACACCATAATTAGCGTGTGTTCTCATCATGCCATTTTCACCAAACTCCTGAACTAATTTTCCCGATGTTGTTTCTGGAATTGGTGTACTTATAAGATTTATTGCACCTCCAATGGTACTTGGTCCAGCAGAAATAGAGGATGGTCCTTTTAAGACCTCTACAGAATTAATCCTTCCTGAAGTTGGAAAATAATATGCAGATGCTGAGGTATATGGAGCAGGAGCTATAAGGACTCCATCTTCCATAAGTGTTACCTTGGCTGACCTATCAATACTTGTTCCTCTGATTGAAATATTAGGTCTAAGTCCGTATCCATCTTCTGTTCTAAAATAAAGACCTGGAACTGCTGACAGAATTTTATGAATATCTGTGTCAACTATCTTTTCTAGGTCCTCTTCACTTAAAACTGTTCCAGATCCTGCAAGATTTCTTGCATCTTCTTTAGATCCAATAATAGTTACAGACTCAACATCATCATTTGCTGATAATCCTGAAGTTATAGATAACATTATTAATGCAGCAAGAGTGAATAAAACTTGTTTCGTTTCTATTAACTTATTTATCATTTTTATATTTCCTTAAATTTAAAAATACTTGAGGGTGGTCATTCCTTATTTGATTTAATAACAAATCAAACAGCACACTTTCAGGGAAATAAGTAACCTCCCTCAAGCTAAATGAGAATCATTCTTGTTTATGACTGAGAATGATAATGATTCTCATTTAGAAATGCAAGGAAAATTTTGAATTATTTTTAAATGCTGAATTCTAGGTTACTTATTGCCTCGCACAGCAAAGAATATTCCCAAAACTAACAAGAACATTTGCTCACTAGTAACAAACTTTGTACTCAAACTAGTAAACCAGTCAGCGTGAGCTATATATAAAGCACATGTCATAATCACAACGACAAGGAATCCAGATAATCTTGTTAAAAGATCACCAAGTTGTTGAGCAAATAGCCCCACCACTCCTCCCAAGATAATACCTATACCTGCAGCCATCTCACCAAGAATAACTAAGTTAACCCAGAATTCAGGCATAGGAATAAAAATACTTTCAAACCAAGTAACCATTCTATGCTGCTCATCCATCATAAAAGGTGCAGGAAGCTTTCCGTAACCATGGAAAAAGAATGCTATCCCCAGTGCAAGTCTTGGCAACCAGGGAACTATATTCATAAAAGGTTTGGAGATTACATCTAGTTTGTTATTTATTTTTTTCATTATTTAAATTATTTGAGTTTCTAAAAGTATATCTTTGTCATTGCAAAGAGAAAAGCCATTAATATTAATAAAATTATCAAGCTCATCCTGCCCAATATTTATATGAACAAATATTCTACCGGTAGAAGATATTTTCTCTTCAGTAATACATCCCATTCGGAATAACTTAGCTCTTATGTTTCCTAGAGATGCCTCTAAAGAGGCCCAGCCTCTATAGATACCATTAAATAAGTCATTGTTGATTAATTCTCTTAATTCATCTATTCCAATATTCTGTTCAGCAGATATCCAAACCTCATTAGAACTGTTTTTACTATCGATGTCAGTTATACCTTTAACGTCGCATTTATTATTCACTCTTATTTGACGAATACCATTCAAATTTAATTCATCTAAGATTTGATTAACTTCTTTTTCTTTTTGACGGTGATCAATATCAGAAATATCAACTACATGAAGCAACAAATCAGCAGATTTTAATTCATCAAGAGTAGCCTTAAATGACTCAATAAGCTGAGTAGGAAGTTCAGAGATGAATCCTACTGTATCTGAAAACAGTATTGGCCCTAATTCTGGGTCAATGTTCTTCCTTGTAACCGAATCAAGTGTTGCAAATAATTTATCTTCTGCAAGTTGTTTACTATTTGTTAGGGAATTAAATAAGGTTGTTTTGCCTGCATTGGTATATCCAACAAGAGCCACAAGCTTATTTCTACTTTTCTTTCTAGAATAACTATTTAATTGCTTTTGCTTATGAGCCTTCTCAAGTCTACTTTTTAAACGTTTAATTCTATGTCCTATAAGACGCCTATCAGTTTCCAGCTGTGTCTCCCCAGGTCCTCTCAATCCAATACCGCCCTTTTGCCTTTCTAAGTGAGTCCAACCTCTTATTAATCTAGTTGATAGGTGATTTAATTGAGCCAATTCAACTTGAAGTTTACCAATATGAGTCGTAGCTCTTGATGCAAAAATATCTAAAATAAGCTCAGTTTTATCAATTACTCTAACTTTTAATTTTAGTTCTAGATTTCTAGCCTGGGATGCAGACAGCTGATGATTAACAATTACAAGCTCAGCATTTGATATTCTAACCATGTCTTGAATTTCTTCTAGCTTTCCTTTATTAATGAAATGGCTAACTGATGGAGCCTTCTGTTTGCTTGAACTTGATTCAACAATGTCAGCTCCTGCTGAATTGACTAGCTCATAAAACTCTCCATAAATGTTCTCCAACTCTTGTCCTGTTCTTAAAGATTCAACATCAATGAAGATAATTAGTGTTTTAGGAATTTGGACTGGTTCATGAATCATAAAGTTAGATAATATTGTAGAGATTTTATTTAAATTTGTTACTATTAATTGAGTTCATTAAAAATTCTTTTGGAGGATATTTATGGATAGAGGTGAGCGAGCAAAAAAATCAGCTGATGCAAGTTTAAAAAGAAAGACTGTAAAAGAAATTAAGAAAAAGAAACTTAATAAGATATATAGAGAATTAAGAAAAGCTCGAAATAAATAAATCTAACCTAGTTGAAGTTTAGATTTTGTTGATACTTTAAATCCTAGTAGGGAATTTTATAAGCAATAATATGATAGAAAAAATCTTAAAAACTATTTCGGACAATATTGATAAATATATTCCGATAGGTATCGTCATACTTTCATTTTTTGTAGCAGCTATAGTCTAGAATTTCTTTTTTTGGGACTCACATTTCCCTGAAGCCATAATTTGGATCTTTGGATTTCTATTTTTTGTTCCATCTTTTTTATTTAGCCAAATATCTCCTGACATTTGGCCTTTGCCAGTAAACCAATTAAAAGTATTAGAAACTCTATATATATCTACCTCATAATCAGGAAATAATGGATGAATATCACCAGGCTTCATGCTGTGAGTTATGGTTACTCCTGTATCAGAATTGTCCGCCTGCCAATCCGCACTCGGATTTATCCATGCTGGAGAAGGTTCAAGAGTATGCTTTAGTGATTTAAATGTTTCTTCACTACTATCTACTTCCCAATATTGAACTACATAGATTTTATCTTTCTCCCAGTCTTCTTCTGCAAAATTTGTTTTGGCGCGCTGCAATAGGAATAAAGATTGTTGTGTCTGCCTTGCCAAATTTTTAAAAAGTTCGATCCCTTCAGAAAGATATGTCTTTTTTATATCTTTGTAAGTAACTGAATAGGTGCCATCAAGCTCACATAAAATTTTAGAAGATGCGCCGAAAGTGGGGATGGATATTAAAATAAGTAGTAAAAATCTCATAAGATAATTCTAACTTAAAAAAAGCTCTTTAAAAAAAGAGCTTTTTTTAAGTTTAAAAGCTTTGATTTTAAGCCTTATCTCCAAAATCAATCATATGCTCAGCAATTCTTTCATTGGTGCCATACATAAAATGATTTGACATATTTTCTCTATATTTACTGGCTGGAACTTTCAAGCCAGCTGCCTCTGCAACCTCTCTGATGTGCATAGGAGTAGCTCCACAACAAACTCCAAGATAATTAATACCTAACTCAAATGCCTCTTTACCAAATTCTCGAATTTCATATCGATTGCAATATAAGGGATCTAGTGCTGTTGGAAATGTTCTTCCGTGAGGAGCAGGACAAGAGCAGCCATGGTCATCAGGCAAGTTAAAGAAGGTTGGGTTTGCTTCTGTAGTTCTGAATGGTAATGGCAATGCTCCCATATGACATTTTAATATTTTTCTAGCTTCTCTTAGGTAAGGCATCATAGTGTCAGGCCCTCTAAAGCAATTCATGCCTACAACATCAGCACCCCTTTGCTCTAACTCTTTCATAGTATCTAGTATAGAAATACCGTCTCTCATTTCGTTTTCAGCCATTGGAGCAATGGTTATTACTGATGGTAATCCAGCTTTTTGAATAATATCCAAAGCCATGTATGCCTCTTCAGCGTAATAAAATGTTTCGCCAACTAATAAATCAGCTCCTTCATCTACTGACCATTCAACCATTTCATTAAACATTCTCTCGACTTCTTTATGAGAGTCTGAATTGCCTTGCTCCCAAATATTAGAGTTAGAAATATTTCCAGCCATTAGGTTGGGCTCTCCTCCATCAATTGGATTATCAGCAACTTTTTTAGCAATTTTTAAAGCAGCACGATTAAGAGGCTCTATCAAATCTTCTTTTCCAATTACTCTCATTTTTTCTCTATGAGCGTTGTATGTAAAAGCTTCAACAACATCTGATCCAGCATGTTGAAAGTCCTTATGTAAGTTCTCTAGTGCTTCTGGATGCTCTAAAGAAACCATTGGAACAAACTCACCAGCAGATAAGTATCCTCTTTTTTCAATTTCAAAAAGAAAGCCTTCCGCACAAATAACCGGCCCTTCATTTAATCTTTGTATTAATTGTCTTTTCATCATTTACTCCTAATATTTTTAAATTAAATCCTGGGAATAATACCGTTTTAGCTCTTTATTTTAGTTCGCGGCAATAGGATCAAATCACGAATATGTAGATTATAAAGACATGAATATAGAATTGTAAACAGTTTTTTTAGGTACCTAAGTTTTAACGGAACTCGAGTTTATTGAGGATATCTGCTAGCCCAAAACTTATCTAAAACAAAATACCAAACACTATTTAAAAGTGGCTCTACAATAGCATCTGTAATAGCATCTCTAAATTCTGCACCAGTAAAGTACATCACGCATGCTGCTGCTATTATAAAATGACCAATCGTATAAATAATAGTTCTTATTATGGTTCCACGATTTGCTTCATACACCCTTTGAATAGGTGCATTAAATAACATTACAGATCTTTTTATATGTTCTATCATAATTTGAAGCATAACAGATTTTATAATTTAGATTCATAATTGAAGATAAATAGATAAGCATTTAATATTGCATGATGTCTAATATAGATAAATTGTTAAATGATTTAACATTAAAAGAAAAAGTACTATTACTCAGTGGTTTTGATGCATGGCATACAAATAAAATTGAAAGACTAAATATTCCAAGTATTAAAATGTCCGATGGTCCAAATGGAGTTAGAGGAGATGGTAACTCTGGAAAATCATCTGCTTGTTTTCCAAGTGCAATTTCTCTTGGTTCATCGTGGAATATGAACTTGATCAATCGATTGGGAATTGAATTGGGTAAGGAAGCTAAGACAAAGGATGTAGATGTCTTATTGGGACCAACCATAAATATCCATAGACACCCTTTAGGTGGAAGGCATTTTGAAAGTTTCTCTGAGGATCCATATCTAACTGGAAGGATAGCAATTGAATATGTAAACGGAGTGCAGGAAGAAAATGTTGCAGCATGTTTGAAGCATTTTGTTGGGAATGATACAGAATATGAGAGGTATGCTGTTAGCTCAAATATTGATGAGAAAACACTCAGAGAAATTTATTTACTTCCTTTTGAGATGGCTATTAAACAGGCTAATGCAAAAGTTGTTATGAGTGCATATAACAAGCTGAATAATATTTACTGCAGTTCTCATAGAAATTTATTAATAGATATTTTAAAAAATGAATGGGGTTTTGAAGGCTATGTGGTCAGTGATTGGGGTGCAGCTTTAGAAACAATTGAAAATGCTAATGGTGGACTTGATCTCGAAATGCCAGGTCCCGCAAAAAATTGGGGGGCATTACTTGAAGAAGCAGTAAATGAAGGTAAGGTTGCAATTGAAGAAATTAATGACAAAGTAAGAAGAATTCTGCATGTGGCAGAATTTTCCAAAAGATTTGATAGTCCAGAAATTAAACCAGAGCGCAGTAATGATAATAAATTACAAAGAGCTTTATTAAAAGAAGCTGCTCAAGAAGGCATGGTACTTCTTAAAAATGATCATCTTCTTCCCTTAAAAAGTAACCTTCGATCTATAGGAATCATTGGTCCTAATGCAAAACATGCACAAATTATTGGGGGTGGAAGTGCTCATCTTCAGGCATATCATGAGTCTCACCCACTTGAAGCCTTTAAAAACAAAATTGGTAACAATGTTGATATTAAATATTCTAAAGGCTGCCATACATATAAATATCTTCCAATATTTAATAAAGATTTAATTGAATCTGACTCAAATAAAAATAATCAATTTCTTATAGAGTACTTTAATACTGCTAATGGAGAAAAAGAGCTTATATCAAAAGAATATGCACTGAAAAGTAAATTCTGGGCACTTGAAGGATTCGCAAAAGATATTATTGCCGAAAAAGGTAGGCCTGATATTTTTGTTAAATTCTCATGCATATACTCTCCTGACATATCGGGAACTCACGAGTTTGAAATTTTTGCAATTGGAAAAAGTAAACTTTTAATAGATGGTAAAGAGATTGTAGATAATTGGACCGATCCAAAACCTGGGGATGCTTTTTTTGCTTTTGGAACAGAGTCTATGCGAGGTGATGCGCATTTAGAAAAAGCTAAAAAATATCAAATAGAAATACAGTACAAGTTTGAGGGCAACTTTCCTGCCATATATATTGGTTGTAAGGCTCCAGATAAGATTGATTTATTTGATGAGGCTATTGGTATTGCAAAAGATGTTGATCAAGTAGTGATGATTGTTGGAACGAATTCGGATTGGGAAACTGAGGGCAATGATAGATCTGATTTTAATCTTCCAGCAGATCAAAATAAATTAATTGATGCTGTTCTCGATGTAAATCCTAATACAGTTATTGTTCTAAATACTGGCTCACCAGTTAAAATGCCATGGATTAATAGGGTCTCAAGTGTTATTCAGACATGGTATGCAGGTCAAGAATTTGGAAATGCTCTTGTAGATATTCTTACTGGCGATGTAACTCCTTCAGGAAAAATTCCTACAACCTTTCCAATTAATATTGAAGATACTCCAGCCTTTAACTCATACCCAGGTAAAGATCTTCAAATGAACTATGCTGAAAAAGATCTTGTTGGTTATAAATGGTATGAGAAACAAAATATCGAAACTTTATACCCTTTCGGTTATGGACTTTCTTATACGGATTTTGAATACTCAAATCTTAAAATTAACAAGATTGAAAAAAATAAGATTTCATGCAAATTTTCACTAAAAAATACTGGTGCATTTTTAGGATCAGAGATATCACAATGTTATGTTAGTTATCAGTCTGTTGATGTAACAGAACCTATAAAAAAACTTCAAGGATTTGATAAATCTCTTCTTAAGCCAAAAGAAGAAAAAGAAATTGAAATTATTTTAAGTCCTGAGAACTTTAGGGTCTGGGATAGTAAGAAAAAAGATTGGATTATTAGAGAAGGTTCTTACAAAATTTGTATTGCGTCTTCTGCAGAAGATATCCACCTTGTTGATCTCATTAATTTATAGATAGCTCGTTCATCTCATCTTCAGATAGATTTAACTTTGTTGCTGCAATAGAGCTATTAGTTTCCATAATTGTTCTTGGTCCTATTAATGGAAAAATTAGTGGTGACTTTTGAATTACATAAGCAAGCGCAACTTGAATTGGTTGTACATTTCTAGATTCAGCAATCTCAAAACACTTTTCTCTTCTTTTAAGATTTTTTACGTCATGCCAAACTCTTATTTCCTCTTCTAATGAAGGGTTTGAGAAATGTTCATTAGAGGTGATTTCTTTTTTCTTTATAAAAAATCCTCTAGCTTGGCTTGACCAAGGAAAAAGCATAATTTTATTATCTGTAAGATAATTCAAGTACTCGTCATTAGTGCCAACACACCCTGGCCATACAGGATCAACCATATCAGCTAAACTGAAATTATTACTTAAAACACTGAATGCCTCTTTATTATTTGCAGCAGAATACTCTCGTGCTTTTGAGAAACGATCAAGCTCCCAGTTTGAAGCTCCCAGTGATCCTATCAGGCCTTCAGACCTAACTTCATTTAGTGCATCCATAAACTCTGCCACAGGAATATTAGGATTATCTCTATGAAGGCAAAATATATCTATCTTATTAATTTTTAAACGATCTAGGGATTCTAAAATCTGAGGTCTTATGAACTCAGGTGAACATTCAGGTGTATGTGCGCCCTTTCCGAGAACTATAATCTCATCTTCAATATTTCTTGAATTAATCCAATCTCCTAAATATTTATCACCTTTCCCATTATTATAAATATAGGCAGTATCAAAAATCCTTCCGCCTGAGCCATAGAAATGATCAAACATTGTAAAAGCATGTAAGGCAGAGGTCTGATTATCACAACCTAATGCCAGTCTAGAACCTAATTTATCAATTCTACTCAATGAGGTTTGCTGTAATTTTGAATTTTGGAATGAGTAAAACTTTGATTCTGGGATTGGTGATTTTTGAAGCTCACTAAAAGGACAATTAATATTTAAAGATTTTCTCCATATATCAAGCCAGAGCATATTACTTTGAGAATCTAAATGAGAAATATATTGAGATTCTAATTTATTATTTATTATGCATTCAGATGCATGATCAATTTCTCTTGTGAATAAGCCTACTTCATCTTTAAATGGGATTTCTTTATATAATTTTTTGTCTTTATAGATATCTACTGACGAATTTCCATCTTGAAATTGACCGCAATGCCATGGCTGACTAACTACTAAATCTTTAGTCCCATCAGAAATTTTTAAATCATTAGAATAGTCTTCATCTATTGCGCATTTAATATATGCTTCAATATTATTTGAAAAGACTATGTGTGCCTCGGATTGAAGATCAACTCCTGTTGAGTCAAGTCTTCCTTTGGCATTTATACTTTCAGGATCTGCAAAAGATAACCCATTAAACCTTCCAGCAATAAGTTTAGCCATTGATAGTGGATAGCACCCAACATCTAGAATGGCACCTCCTCCCATATGTGGATTTCTTAATCTGTGAGACTCTGGAAGGTCAGCAGAGAAACCAAAAGAACTTGTTATCGTTATCTTATTTTTTGTATTATCAAAAATAGATAGATTATCAAGAATATTTAATGTTTGAGGATGAACCCTATACATGTAGGCTTCCATTAAAAACACTTCCGCTTCTTTGGCTAGGGTTAGTAAAACCATGCTCTCAAGATGATTTATTGTTATTGGCTTTTCACAAAGAATATGTTTTTTATTTTTGATTGCCAATAATGAATATTCATAATGAGTATTGTGAGGAGTGGCTATATAGATAGCATCTATCTTAGTAGAGCTAATTAAATCCTCAATATTTTGATATGCCTTTATACCAAATTTAGATGAAAAGTTGTCAAGGTTATTTTGGTTTCTTCCAAAAACTCCAATTAACTCTGAATTTTGACAGTGCTTAATAGAATGAGAAAAAGCATTAGCAATACTGCCGCTCCCAATAATACCCCACCGAACTTTAGACATTTAACACCTGCCTGCTTTCAATATCTCTAACTAATTTTTCATGTAAAGTTTTGTCTATAGGATAGAAGTAAAGCAAAACAAAACTTATACAAACTCCTACAAGAGGAATAATGGACATCAAATCTTTGAGTGCTTTTAAAGTATCTTCTGATTGCTCTTGGTTGGGCTCAAATCCAATATTTGTTAGTGCTATGCCTAGTATAAATACAGCAATTGCTATCGCTCCCTTCTGTGCAAAAGTCATAAATCCATAAAGAGAAGATTCAGTTCTAATACCAGACTTCCACTCACCATACTCGATGGTATCTGGGAGCATTGACCAAAAAAGTACACCAGTTGCCCCATTGCCAAAACCAATAAAAGCTAGAATATATAATAATGTATTTAAATCTTTAATCGGATAATAATAAAAAATAAAGAAGCCGATAAACAAAGTTATCATTGCGACTAGCCAAGTATTTTTCTTTCCAATTTTTAATGCCACATACGCCCAAAAAGGAACTGCAAAGAGCGTTGCTCCGTTTAAAGTTCCTAAAATTTGGCCTTGGTACTCATGTAACTCCAAAGCATATTTTGTAAAATATATAAGGTTATTATTGAACATTAAAAATGTTGAAATCAATATTATGATTGCTGAAAAAACAATCCAAAAAGGATAATTTCTAGATACAGATTTTGCCACTTCTGAGAAAGTTGGAAGTTCTTCTTTCTTAGTCCTAAATTTTCTTTCTTCTACAACATAAACTGTAATCTTTAAAATACATATAGCTATCAGACCAGAAAGTATTCCAAGATATATAAAACCTAAAGATTCCTGACCTCCTCCAAAATATAAAACAACTGGAAATCCTAATGCAGAAATTGAAAAAGTTCCAAGTGCTGCTGATAGCATCCTAGAACTAGTGAGTATTGTTCTCTCATCACTATCATCTGTAATCCTAGCTGTTAATGATGAGTATGGAACACTCACAATTGTGAAACAGGTTCTGTGAATTAGATTAACTACTAATAAAAATATAATTAGTAATGTTCCTTCAAAGGGTGGAACCCATAATAAAAGAATAAATGATAAAGCAAGCGGTATAGAGCCATAATGGATATAGGGCCTATAGCTCCCCATCCTAGATCTAGTTCGTTCAGCTAAAAAACCCATAAATGGATCTGTAAATGCATCCCACATAATACCCAGGCCATATATAAGTCCAGCAGCGAAAGGTGAAATACCAACAATATCAGTATAAAAATAAAGTAAATATAAACTAACGCCACTCCAGTACAAACAGATTGCATAGTCACCTACTCCATAAGCAGCACGTATCCTATTACTAACAGACTCTGTCATATATTAATTTTTTGATAATTTATTTATCTAATGTATAGGAAAAAGGAATGTATTGCATACAAAAATATGTGAAACTATTTGAATGGATTATAGAGAAGGAATTGCTAAAAAAGACGGTGTAGAAATTATGTATCGTGATTATGGAGTTGAGGGCTCAGAGCCAATTCTTATGGTTCATGGTTTAGGTGCACAACTTGTTCATTGGGCTCCTCACCTTATAGAATTTTTAGTTAACAATAACTATAGACCTATTACTTTTGACAATAGAGATTCGGGTTTATCCTCAAGATTCAAAGAGAAACCATCGCTGCAGCTGGGCTACCTTCGTTACTTTTTAAGACTGCCTATTAAAACTGAATATAACTTAAATGACATGGCTAAAGATGGTATTGATGTCTTGGACCATCTTGATATTGATAATGCTCATGTTCTGGGAACATCCATGGGTGGAATGATAAGCCAGATCATTTGTGCCAAATATCCTAAAAGGGTTCGTTCTTTTACTCTAATAGCATCTACTGCTTCTGTTCCCGGGCCTCTAAATGGGCCTACCAAAGAAGTTAGAACTATGATGCTTGAGAGATCGCAACTAGAAAATCCGTCTATGGAAGAAGTTTATCAGCGTGAACTTAAATGGGTGGGTTTAATAGGTATGGAGAATAAAAAGGTTGATACTCCTGAATTTAGAGAAGAGACTATAAATAACTATATTAGAGTGGAAGAAATCAAAGATGGTTTTGGATATGCTAGACAGCTTTTTGCCATACTTTCTTCTAAGAATAGATTAAGAAAAATACGGTCTATAAAAACGAAGACTCTTATTATTCATGGTAAAAAAGACCCAGTAATTAGTGTGAAAAATTCATATCTTATGAATAAACTCATACCTAATAGTGAGTTGATTGTAATTGACAATATGCGTCACCTAATTGAAGAAGAGATATTAGATCAATTCAAAGAAAAATTATTAGAGCATTTATCTCAAAGTTAGATTTAGTTTTTTGAAATTAAATTAGTGACATATTCCCCAATCGATAAACAAGATGTAA
>Ga0209223_10000432_pt1 | contig 48589 bp, 48 predicted proteins | sample COG_06_FD_184750 | JGI IMG/M metagenome (GOLD analysis project Ga0209223, IMG submission 184750) | Pelagic Microbial community sample from North Sea - COGITO 998_met_06 (SPAdes) (version 2) | ecosystem: Environmental > Aquatic > Marine > Neritic zone/Coastal water | place: Helgoland, sampling... | reverse complement strand
TCCAAGCTTCTTCACCATAAATATTTAATATTAAGGGACATCTATTTTTTTTACTTAAGACCCAAGCAAATGGAAGAAGATGTATATGACAACAAAAAACTGCATCATAATTTTCTTTAAAAAAAAGAAAATTGATTATTTTAATGAAAAATTTAAATTTTGAATTACTAATATCTTTAATTAGTTTTACTTTTTTTGGAATTTTTTCCAACCTATAAATTACTTTTCTCTGTAAAACATTTATCTGCTTAATTTTTTTAATTTCACTTAACGCAACAATCAAATGTCTATTGTATTGAGCAATACCACCCCTCCCACCATAACCATCTGTTAAAAGTATCAAAGGATTTTCCATAAGAACTATATTTATTTATTATTTTATGATTCTTATCTGGGGTAAAGGAAAAATAAATTTCCCACCATTTTTCAAAAATAATCTTTCTCTTTTCATAAATTCTTTTTGAAAATGCCATGGTAAAGCTAAATAATAATCTGGTTTCATTCTTCTAGAATCTTCCTCAGAAATTATAGTTATATTTGATCCTAAAGTTTTTAATCCAAACTTTTCTGGGTTTCTGTCAGCAGCATATTTTATAAGTTTATTATTTATTTTACAATACTGAAGAATCGTATTTCCTTTAGTTGATGCACCATATACATGAATAGTTTTTCCCTCTTTTTTTAATTTTAAGATTATTTTTTTAAGTTTATTTTTAAGTTCTACAATTTTTTTCTTAAAATTTAAATAAGGCTTTTTAGTTTTTAAACCTTGTGATAATTCTTTTTTCAACATCTTTTTAATTAAATTTAAATCCTTGTTTGTTCCAAATTTATTATTTTGTTTCTTAACTGCAAAGCATCTAATGCTTCCTCCATTTGATTTATTAAACTCAACTTTTGCTATTTTCATATCATTATATGAAAAAATTTTTTGTATTACAGATAAGCTGTAATATTCCAAGTGTTCATGGCAAATAGTATCAAATGAATTAAGCTTAAGCATTTCTGGCATATAAGAAACTTCAAAAACAAATATTCCTTCTTTATCTAAATTTTCATAAATATTTTTAACGAATGAAGCGGGATTTTCTAAATCATAAAACATTGCTATAGACGTAATTATGTCAAATTTTTTATTTTTTGTTACTTTTTTCAATTTTGAAGAAGGAAAAAAATCTTTTATGTAGTTAATATTTTTAATTCCTGATTTAGGAAAAGAGTCGGATGGATCAATTCCATATTTATCAAATTTATTAGAAAAAAATTTTAGCAATGTGCCATCATTGCAACCAATATCCAATATCTTTATTTTTTTTTTTTTATAAATCTTATTTATATCATCAGCAATTTGATTAAGGTGATTAACCATTGTCGAATTTATGCCAGATCTATAAAAATACTTTTCATATAATATTTTCGTAGGTACCGAGGTTGACATTTGAAGTAAACCACAAGCATTTTTATCTTTTTCTGGATTACACCTAACTAGCTCAGTTAAGAATTTTTTCTGAAAAATTTGATTTGTTTTCTTTAATTTGTTATTTTGAAAATAACCCTGTAAAAACTGAGGACCTAGATTGATTACTTTTTCTAATTCCTTTGATTTACAAAATCGACATTTTTTAATTCTTGATATTTTCATTTATCTTACTTTCATTATTCTTGAATTATAAACCTTATAAATATGATCACATTTTTTTAAGTTACTCAATTTATGTGATATTAAAATTAAGGTATATCTTTTTCTATTCAAATTAAAAATTGTGTTCAAGATATTTTTTTCTGAGTCTGAATCAAGTGAACTTGTAGCTTCATCAAAAATTATTAATTTAGACTTTTTATACAAAGCCCTTGCAATAGCTAAACGTTGTCTTTGTCCAGTAGATATTTTGATACCCTTTTCACCAATTAAATTGTTATATTTATTATTTTTTGCTTCAATAAAAGAAGCTATTTGAGCTTTTTTACAAGCATTTTTTACTTCTTTTATTTTTATTTTATTTTTTTCTTCGCCAAATGCTATATTTTCTGCGATTGATTGATCGGTAATGAATATATTCTGAGGCACACTTGCTACATTTGAAAACCAACTTTGTTTTCTATTTTTAATATCTTTGCCATCGACTAATATATTTCCTGAATGCGGGTTTAATAAACCTAAAATTAAGTCTGCAAGTGTGCTTTTACCTGATCCACTTTTTCCAATGATCCCTATTCTTGAACCTGAAGAAATTTCAATATTTATATTTTTTAAAACTTTATTTTTATTTTCATCAGAATAATTAAATGAAACATTTTTTAGTGATATCTTATTCTTAAATTTCATAGGTATTATCTTTTTTTTACTAACTATAATCAATGGCTTATCTATATAATTTTTAATAAAAATAATATGCGGAAGAGCATCTATATTACTCATATGACCAGAATATAACTGGTTTAAAATTGGCAAAATTCTTTGTGATGCAATTGCAAGTATTGCAATATTTGGTAGCAACTTTTCTAAATTATTATAACTATCTGAGTTTATGCCTATCAGAACTCCCACGCTTACAAGTAGAAAGGTTTCTATTATAGGTCTTGGTGCTGAATAAAGAAATCTATTTTCTTCATTTCCCTTACTTAATTTTGAATAAGATTTTACAAATAAATTATTGTAAAAATTTTGATAATTATTAATTAGAATATCTCTAAAACCATTCAAAGTTTCTCTTGTAACTTTAATATTGTTTGATTGCTCGTTTGAAATAGTAGTGCCATTATTAAATATTCTTTTCTTAAAAAATAAAATAATTAATAAGTATATAAACACAAAAAATATTGTAGAAATTAGGGTAATTTTAAAATTTATATAAGCAAGAATTGAAAAAATAAATATAAATACAATTAAATTATATATCATTAGAAGAGTATTATAAAAACTATTATTAACAATTGGCATTTTTTGAAATATACTTAAGCTCTCATTTGTATTATTAGAAAAGATATTTTTATAATCTTGATAAATTATTCTTTGATAACACATACTTGAGATTTTTTTTGAAAAGAAATAAACATATCTTGAAACAAGAAGATAAAAAAATAATCTAAAAATGCCAGCTATAACACATGTAAATATAAAAATTATACTTAAATGTGAAACTAATTCTTGATTTGAACTAATATCAAAAAATTCCAATAAAATTTTAAAAAAAAAATTTCCCTGGTAATAACTGGGGTCCATAAAAGCTTTAATTAAAATAAATAAAAATCCAAGAAGAGAAATTTCAAAAAAAGCTGAAAAAAGCATAACAAATAAGAAAAATGCAATATAGAAAGGTTTAATATCAGCAATAGAAGCTGTAAGCTTGTATAGTAATTTATAATAATTTGATAAACTAGAAATTTTATTAATAATCTTATTCATTAATCTTGGTTTATTAGTATATTCTCAGAATATTGAAAGCTTAATTGTATATATGAAAGAATTGCTACCAATGTTAAATATTTTTAATTATAAATTATTTATAGCTCTTTTAATATGTAACTTTTTTTTATTCTATATATATCTAAATATAGCAAAAAAAATTAACTTTGTTGATAAATCTAAAAAATTTAACAACCCCATTACTGTTACTTCAGCAGGTATAGTAATTTATTTAAATTTTTTTATTATATTTTTACTAAATTTCATTTTTGAGAACACTCTAATAAATAACTTACCTAACAATTATTTATTTACATTTGGCGGATTAACCATATTAGTTGCTATTTCTACAATGGATGACTTTAGGCCTATCGATCCTAAAATAAGATTATTTTTCCAATTAATTTGTATTTACTTTTCACTATCATCTGTGCCTATATATCAATTTGGTTTTCCATTAAAGATAGCAATAATAATTGCTTTATTTATTTGGATTTATTTATTAAATATTACAAATTTTACTGATGGTTCGGATGGGTTCTTAATAATAAATACTATTTTTGTTTTTGTAAATTTTATATTTCTAAATCACTTCTTAAAATTAGACACTTTTTCAAATGATATATTGGTTTTGATTTTGCCATCAATAATAGTTTTTCTATATTTTAATAAACCATCAGCAAAATTATATCTTGGAGACAGTGGAAGTGTATTGATAGGTTTTATAAATGGTTTTTTATTTTTAAATTTATTGATAATTAATAATATAAATTTAGCAATATCATTAATGATTTACCCAATTATGGATTGCTCTGTTGCATTAGTAAAAAAAACTTTACAAGGAAAACTGCCTTGGGCAGACACCTCTAATTATAGTTTTTTACAACCTGGAATAAAAAAAAATGAAAATAAATATTTTGTTTTTTATTTTAATTTATTTTTTAATTTACTAAACAGTATGTTTATTTTTACTCAAGTTATGTTTGGGTGGTACTGGATTTTTTTGAATATGATTTTAACTTTAATTACGATGAAAATATATGAAAAAAAAATTAATTAAATTTAACACAACCTGGCATTAGAGAGGCCTCGAGATGATATATGTATCCATTATAATAATTTTTTTTAATACTTAAAAAGTTTCTCCTCTCATGAAATCCGACATCAAGCTTTTTTTTAAATAGTCCTTTAGTACAGTCTTTAAAATTAAATTCACTATAATTAAAACTTTCATTATCACCATAAAATAAAATATAATTAGGTTTTTCTTCTTTAATTTGTTTTAAGAAAAATTCTTTTCCATTTTTAGTCTCATTTTTGAAATAATTAGCCATTCCTACATAAATCATTTTTTTTTCTGCAAAATAGTATGATCTATGACTAATCATTGTAATTGAATTTTTAGGTAAGACTTCATTAGCCCAAGTATACAAATTATACCCAGATGCATATTGTGATAGTATTTTTTTGTTTAATTTATCTGAGAAAGATCCAGGCAGCAAATTAAAAACTCCAATCGAAAGAATACAAATAGTAAAAATTGATTGTAAAATAATTGCATTTTTTAAAAAAGAAAACATTTTTTTACTTTTTAATTTTTTAAAGATTAAAGTTAAAATTAATATTATAAATAAATATATTTCTAAATAAAACCTTGAAGCTTTTTGACCAAGGATTGAATAAACAATAAAGAAAAATATAATTATAAATAATAAAATTTTTTTGTTTTTATAATTTGATTTAAAAAGAAAGAATAAACTAAACATGCCTACACCAATAAATTGAGTCAAATCACTAAGGTTTAACGGGATGAATAAGATGAAAGGAAATTTTTCTTGAAAGTAATTTTTTGCTCCAAGGTAAACCTCATTATATCCTGGAATATTTAATGGGAATGGATTGATCAAAAATTTATAAAATGGATAGCCATAAACATATTGCTTCCAAATAACCTGGGGAAGTAGTCCAACTACAAAAAATAAAATAAATATAAAAATGAAAGTTTTAAAATCAATTTTTTTGATAAAATAAAAGAAAAAAGTTGTAATAATTATAAAAAAACTCAAACTAAAAGATATCTTATTTTGAATTGCCACAATTGACATAATCATTAAAATGAAAAAAGATTTCATTATAAAATTTTTATTTTTTGTATAATTTAGACAATAAATTAATAGTGCATAACTAAAAAAAATTAATGAAGTTGAAAATAATTGTGACTTTGATGTAGATGTTAAAAAAACTAAAACTGGACAGGATAATATAAAAAGAAATAAAACATTTTTATTATAATAAGATACTCTACTATAAAAACAAAATTTTTTAATAATTCCAAGAATTGATACTAATCCCAGAAAATTAATAATTGATGTAAACTGAAACGCACTAACAGAAAATGCAAAAGTATTTAAAAATTCACCTGCTCCCACTATTGGGTATTCACTACTGAATACATATTTAGAAAAAATACCATTTTCAAAAATATATTTTGCTGAACCCATATGATAAGAAACTGAGTCTCCACTAGTGATTGGTGAAATCGTAATTAAAAAATAAAGAGATACTAAAATAGATACTAAAAAGCCTACTAAACTAATTTTTCTATTTATAGAAAGAATATTTTTTAAAAAATTTTTAATACTTCTGAAATTTAATAAAATATTGAATATACCAAGTATTAAGAGAATAGATGAAGTAACAACGAAAAATAGTTTGTTATATATTTCAAAAAAAAAAATTGGGTAAAGAACAAATAGAAAAAAAACAATTCCCAAGCACGGATATTGAAAATGAGAGTCAGAAACTGCTTCAACGATTTTTTGTGATTTAGTAATCTTTATAATTTTTTTTCCTAGTAAATAAAATCCAGATACGAAAAAAATTGACAGCAAAATACTTATTATCATTGAATTTTTCTGATATATTTATTGATATAAAAAAAAAGATAAATAATAGAGATGTTTAAAATACCCACTAAATGTTTTGAAGTAGCCCAACCTATAAGGTGTGGGGCAATATTTAATGCCATCAATGATAAAAAATAAAATTCTTCTTTAAAATTAATTATTTTCTTATAATTTTTAATTAATTTTGTTAATGATAAAATTATTGCTAAATTGAAAATTATTTTAGCTAACACCATAGAAACTCTAATTTTGTTATTATAATTCCCATTATTATCAGGCTGTGCCCCGTCTCGGTTAATCCCAAAAAAAATAAATTTCAACTTTAGTGTGCAGTCCTTTAAATAGCTTTTAAAATTATCTTTTAAATACTGCTTATTTCTTGCATTATAATAATTATACCAATCCCATTCTGATTTAAATTTCAAATCTGGTATATCTTGTGGAATTAAATCTGTAGATTTATCAGGATAATAATTTTTAAATTCTTTATTAAAAACAAATGATAAACCATATGCATTTTGAGAAAGGGCCGTACTACCAAAAATAAATTTACCTGTTTTATAATATCCAAAGCCACCCCAAGATAAGATCGATAAAATCATTATTAATAATGGTAAAAATTTTGTAAATTTTTTTTTATCTTTTTCAAAATAAAAAATTAAAAAAGGAACTACTAGAACAATTAAAAAAAAAGTTGTTTTAGAAAAATATAAAACAAAAAGTGCAATCGAAATTGAATAAAATTTTTTATTATAAACTGATATTAATGAAATAAATAAAAGAGGAAAAAAAATTGCAACTAAACAATCTCCATAATTATAATTTAATGCTACAAAATAATTATAAGGTATTAAAATAGGAGTCACTAGAACTAGTATTAAAAAATTATTGTTAAAAGATTTTTTTAATAACGATACAACTGTAAAAAAATATATAGAGAAAATAATTATATTTTTTAAAATAACTACTAAATAAAAATTTGTAGACAATTTAGTTACAAATAAAATTAAAAAAGGTAAAGCTGGTAACTTTATGAAATAGTATTTTATGCTGTCTACAGTATGATAATAGCCTTTCGAATTAAATAGATTGCTTATTAACTCTCCAAATTCAAAAGATATATTTTCTAAAATAATATTATTGTTTACATCCATGACTTGAAATTTGTTTGAAAATAATATGCCAAAAAAAAGTGAAGAAATTACTATTATAGTAATGTAAATTAAATAGAGAGCAACTAGACCCTTAAAACTTTCAAAAAAAAACTTTTGTAAATTTAATATTCTGTCAAGCATTAATCAATTTGCTCATCAATTATGAAATTAGGTCTATTGTTTGAAGCTTTAAATATTCTACCAACATATTCACTTATTAATCCTAAAATAAAAAAGATTATCATATTAAAAAAAGATATAATTAAAATTATACTTGTCCAACCTGGCACGGCATCTTTTAAAAAATAAGAATAAATTCCATAAATAGATAGAGAAAAAAACACAAAGCTCATCAATATACTCAAATAAAATGAGATTCTCATTGGATGGCTTGAAAAACTAAAAATTGCATCCATAGAATAAACTATCATTTTCTTCAATGTCCACCCTGAGGATCCGTCTAGCCTATTTGGTCTATCAAATAGAATTTTATCTGCTTTAAAACCAAGCCATGGAATTAAACCCATATAAAAAGGATTCTGTTCAGATAATTGCTTAAGTTGAGTTAAAACCTTTTTATCAAATATTATAAAATTAGAAGTCCTTTCTGGAATCTTTATTTCCACTAAAAGATTAAAAATTTTATAAAAAATTTTTGAAGTTATCTTTTTAAAAGGTTTTTCATTAGATGATTTTCTTTGGGCATAAACAATATTCAAATTTTCTTTTATAATCTTATCATACATATGTTTTAATAACTCTGGTGGATCTTGTAAATCAGTATCTAGAATTATTGTATAATCACTTTCTGATTTTTGAATACCAGCTTGTATTGCGCTCATTTGACCAAAATTTCTTGAGAATTTTATTAAAGAAATATTATCATTATTTTTCTTTAAATTTTTAATTATTTTCCAAGTGAAGTCTGTGGATCCATCATCTATAAAAATTAATTTATAATTAATATCAATTTCTTTTGTAAAAGATAAAATTTTTTTATAAAAAACTTCAATATTTTTTTCCTCATTGTAACAAGGGGCTATAATCGACAATGAACTTTTCATTTTTTCATCTTGGAGTCTTTATATATTTTAATTATGTATTTGTTCTCTTTATAATAAAAGAATGAAGGGTAAAACTCATTGTCATTTATTCTTAGATTGTTAAATTGTTGTTTAATAGTCTTGTGAATATTTAATTCACTATGCTCAGGTCCACGCCTTTTATTAAAAGAACTTTCACCTCGTTGCAACTTAAAACTAACTTTGGGAAATTTAATTAAAAATTTTTTAATAATAGATAAGTACTTTTTGGCTTGCATTTGTCTTATCTCGCTAAATAACTCGGATCCGTTAAGATCAAAAAAATCTTGTAAATATATATGTCCACTATCAGGTCTTTCTTCAGCTTTAATAAGAGATATATGAATTTTTTTTTTATTCTTTAAAATTTGATGTTGTATCGGTGCGTGACCCTTATCTTTTGGTAGTTTACTTGGATGCACTATTAATACAAGGTTATTTTTTTTTAAAAATTTTTTTGACAACACTTTGGTATAAGATAAAGGAAACACAATGTCTTGATCAACAACTTTATTTTGATTTTTTGATATTTTAAAAATGTATTTATAGTTTAATTTAAAATCATTTTTTATAAAGTATTTCTCAAACCAAAGATTTTTTTTATCAAATAAAAAAGTAACTTTATATTTTTTTTTTTTCATTGAGCTTGTCTAAATAAATTGAGATTCTTTGAAATTTTCTTAAAATAATTTTCCATCAATTAAAATTTCATCTAGAGTTTTTTTAGAATCAATTAAATGCTTGTACCAATTTAATGTGGAGGTTTTTATCGTTTTTTTAGATTTTCCCAACATTAGATTATCAAAAATTTCTTTAACACCATTTTCAATAGTGTTTTTTGGTTTAAATTTTGATTTTTTAAACATTTTTTTATTGTCCACATTATAGTTTCTTTTATCCTGGTCATCGCTTGTTGTGATAATTTGAACATTTATATTCTTAAAATAATTTTTAATAACATGAGCTAAATCAATAATTTTGATATTTTGTAAGGATAGGTTAAAAATTTCATCTTTATATTCATTTTTTAACATTTCTAAAAAAAATTCACATACATCCCTTACATGTATTAGTGGCCTATATTGCTCACCACCTCCAGTTACATAAATTTTTCTTTCTTCATAAACACTTAAGGTCATTAAGTTTACAACTAAATCATATCTCATTCTTGGAGATAAACCAAATAAAGTTCCATTTCTAACTATTGAAATAAAAAAATTTTTATCTGAGAGGTCATTCAATAATTCATGTTCAACTTTTAAACTTGATTTTGCATATTCACTTATAGGTTTTGTTGCAGATGTCTCTGATAGTATTTGAGATTTAGTATCTCCATAGACGGAACATGTAGATGAAAAAATATATTTTTTAACACCCGCCATCTTAGCCATTTTTGCACAATTTAATCGTCCAAAATAATTTATATCTTTTGTTAAATTAATATCTAATTCACAAGATGGGTCATTTGAAAGAGCAGCAAGATCTATAACCGTATCTATATTAAAAAAATCTTTTTTGGATAATTGCCTTATATCTTTTTTTATTATTTCTAAATTTTTATTTTTCTTAAAATTATTGAAATAATCTAAACCGAAATAAAATCTATCTAAAGCAACAACTTTATATTTTTTTTTCAGCAGAAGGGGTACTAACAATGTTCCAATGTACCCTCCTGCTCCTGTAACAAGAATTTTTTTAAGCATAAATATTTAAAGCCTCTAATAATTTTTTTATAACAAAATCTTGTGTATTTTTTTTTATTTTAGCATAAAATGGAAGACTAATTGTTCCATTTCCCCAAAACGTACTGACTGGAAAACTTTTATCCTTAAAAAAATATTTCTTTTTGTAATAATTTAATTTTGGAACTGATGGATAATTAATTGTTGCTCCTATATTGTTTTCTTTTAAGTAATTTAAAACTTTATTTCTAATCTTTGGATTAATATGGATTGTGTACAAGTGATAGGCTGAGAGACATTCCTCATTTATTTTTGGTTTTAAAATATTAGATCTCATTAGTAATCTATCATAATATTCAAAAGCTTTTTTTCTTAATTTGTGATTCTTGTAGACTTCTTTTATTTGACTTGGCAATAAGGATGCTAACAAATCTGGCATATTTGCTTTTATTCCTAACCTATTCATATTCCAAACTTGAAATTTTTTATCATTAAATCTATCAATTGCTGATTTTGTCATTCCATGCAACCTAATTTCTGAAACTTTGTTATATAAATTTTTGTTGTTTGTCACTATAGCTCCTCCTTCTCCACAAGTAATGTTTTTTGTTGCATAGAATGAAAAAATAGCACAATCAGACCATTTGCCAGAAAGATAATTGTTGAACTTACCTTCAAAACAATGAGCACTATCTTCAATTATATAGATTTTTTTATTAGACTTTTTTACTAAGTTGTTCAATCTTTTTACATCAACCATATTACCATATAAATGTACTGGAATAATTGCTTTTGTTTTGACGTTTATAGCTTTTGAGACTTTATTTAAGTCAATGAGTAATGTTTTTTTATCAACATCTACAAATCGAGGTACTGCTCCTAGCAATTCAATTACATTGGCAGTAGCAACAAAAGTCATAGATGGGATTATTACCTCATCACCTTTTTTTAAATTTAAAGCCATTAGGACTGCGATAGCTCCATTGGTCCAACTATTTGTTAATAATGCGTATTTAATATCAAAAAAATTTTGTAGTTGTTTCTCAGTTTGCTTGCATTCATTGCCTGAAGATAAAAAATTACTTTTCAAAACTCTAGTAATATTTTTTGAACATTCTGGGTTTAAATTATGTTTATAAAAATTAGCTTTCATAAATTATTGATAGAAGTTTTTTGAAAAAATGCAAATCAATATTAGTAACTAGAAAACTTATAGTAATATCTTTTTATACATTTTAAGATATTGATTAGATATTTTTTCTTTAGTGAAATCATTTGCAACTTTAATGCTATTTTTTTTTTTAATAAAAAATTCCTTATCTTTGGTGTTAAAAATTTGATTCAAAACTAATTTTAATTCAATTAATGAATGATTGATTACCCAGCCAGCATTTTTATTTTGAATACCAATCCAAGGTGTTTCGTTAGTTGTAAGTACAGGCAATCCACGTGCTAAGGACTCAAGAATTACAATCCCAAAATTTTCGTTTAAAGTAGGTAGAACTAAAAAATCATAATTATCAAGAAGCTTTTTTTTTTTAGAAGGATCTATAATTGGTTTTAAAAACCTTATTTTACTATTTTCTGTATCTTTAATTAAATGCATAAAATGTTTTTTATTTCCAAAACCCACAATATCTAAACACCAGTTTTTATTTTTTAGTTCAATCCAGGCTTTAATCAAAATATCTAAGCCTTTTTTTTTGTGCAGCCTAGAGAGAAAAATGCACCTTCTTTTAACTACTTTTGAAATATTTTTTTTTATATCTTTATTATTTATGCCAAATGGTAAAATTACAGTTTTTATTTTTGAGTCTAATTTTTTTAAATTATACTCCTCATTATATGAAGCACAGTGCACTAGAGTAGATTGACGCAGAAAATTTCTTTGGTACAGGTACCATGCTAATTTTTTTTTGATTTTTTTTTGATTTAATGACCATGGCTCATAAAAACCCATTGGATGTACTATTATCTTTTTTTTTAATTTATGAACTAATAAACTTATTTTAATATAAAAAAGTGTCCACCCCCCAAAGATATGAATAATATCACATTCGCTAATTGATTTTTCTAACCTTGCATTATCATTGTATATCTTACTTTTTTTATGAATAACCATGTATTTAATCTTTTTTAATCTACAAATGTCGACAACTCCTTTAACAGAAGTGTATTGTCCACCATATGCAGGGCTATAAAATTCTGAAATGAAGCAAATTTTCATTAAGTCAATCTATCTTTTAATATAAATTTTAGAACCTTATACTTAATAAAAAATTTTAATAAACTTACAAAGAATTCAAAATAAATTCTAAAAAATGGACCATTTGATCTTAAGGCGATAATTCTTTGTTCGTTTAAAGCTTTAATATAGTCCTTATAAGAATTACCACCGAGCCTAAAATAATAAATTGGCTTTTCACTTCTTAAAAAAACTTTTTTTTTTAAATATAATCTTAAAAACATTTCATAATCATTTGCAATTTTAAATTCTTTAAAATTAAACTTTTGTTTTTTAAAAGTTTTAGTTTTTGCTATCCATCCAAAACCAGGAACTATAGTTTTATAGCTAAGACTTTCAAAATTATTTGATTGATGTATTTTTTTTTTAATATCATTTTTAATAATTCCAAACTGGGGTAAAATTATATCGCATTCACACTCACTCATATCTTTTAATAAATTTTTAATATAATTTTGATCACCTATAATATCATCTGAACCAATTATCATAAAATAATTTGATTTAATTTTTGGTAACGTTTTATTTATTCCATCAGTACAAGCTTTATCTTTTTTAGAAACTACTTTATGAGAAAATGGATATTTTTTAAAAATTTCTAAAGTGTTATCTTTTGAACCTCCGTCAACAACAAACACATCATAATTTTTAAATGTCTGCTTTTCTATTGAATTTAAGCAGGGTATTAAATGTTTTGAAGAATTTAATGTAGGTATAATAATTGTTAGAAGCTTAGGATAGATTTTCATAATCCCCTATATTTAATTAGCAGAAGCATATTTAATCTCAAATTATAGTTATTTTTTTTTTACAAAACATGTAATTGTATATCTATTTTCATTAGCATAATCTTGAACAGAGTTAACAAAATGTGGGCTTGGATGTATATTATTATTTAAAATGTTGGCACAATTCCATTTTGGTAGAAGACCAAGAATTGAAGACTCATCTTTGCCGTGCAATATATTTAAAATACCACCCCAATCCCATTTCCATTTTTTATTTAATGACACTGTTAATGCATAACCACCGGCATAACCATCCATATGAATTCTAAAAAAATCTTTTTCCATAAACTTGTGACATCTAATATCTATTTCTAAGTTTTTTATTTTAAATAAATTATAAAAATGTTTTTCAATTGCAAAAAACGTTTTTTCTTTAATAAACTTGTCATTAGACAAATCATCATTCCTCCAAAAAGATGATAAATATGGTTCCTTTGCGTCTGGCATATATTCTGAGTCGTTCTTAAAAACATGAGAATAATGATCAGGTTTCTTTTGTATAATATGAGACCATTTTTGACTTTGCTTAAACTTTTCTAAAATTTTCAATATATCCCCTTCTTCATAGAAATTTTCAATTTCACAAATATTTGGTAAATAATTTTTTACAAAAGGCATATCTAATTCATTAGTTGATATTTTTGTCTTATTTTAATTTTTTTTTAATATAGCCTGTTATCTCTTTTATGTCACATGCTCCATCTAAATTTAAATAATTTTTATTACATTTAAAGCTTTTATAATTCAAATTTAAAGCTTTCGAAAAGAATTTAAAATGTTCGTGTTGATAATTTTCATTAAATATTTCTATAACTAAGGATTTTGATTTCATAAAAAATAAATTAGTTAATCCAGCTCCATGATAACCAATCATTATTTTACAATTTCTTGCAATATTGATTTGGGTCTCATAGTCACATTCTTCAAAATAAACTAATTTAAAATTATATGGTCTTAGTTTTTTAATTAATTCTTTTTCATTTAACAAATTTCTCCGAATTGCTTTAGATCTAGAAACAATTATATATTTATAATTTGATTCATATTTTAATGAATGATTCTTAAAAACTTTTTTTCTTAGGGTGTTAGCTAAGTTTGTGTACTCATCTGATATATATTTTTTTTTATTTGCAACTAACCATCTGTTATTTGGATGCGACAAATAATTACAATTTAAAAAAATTAAGTTTTTATTAGTAGAAAAAAATTTAAATTTCATATTAGAAAAAGTTTTTTTATAAGTATCTGAAATCAAGTACTTCTCAAGATTGTCAGGCAACCAAATTATACTTGGATCTTTTTTGTTGTTCAAAAAAATTAATCTAACAAAAAATTCATGGATGACATGAGAGTAACTATGTGAATATGGGCCAAACAAACAAATTTCATTTTTTTTTAACTTAATTACTTCTTTTTTTGAAATATAAAAAATTAATTTAGAAAGTATTTTAAAATTTACTCGTAAATTTATAATTTTAAATAAGTTGATTGTTCTCAAATTATCTAAATGAAAATTTTCTAAAAGTTTGTCACCATAATAATTGTCAATTAATCCAAATGAAGGTATCTTTAAACATATATCAAATTTTCTTTTTAATTTTGAAAATAAAAATATTTTGGTCTCGTATTTTTTTTTAATTGTATAGTTTTCAGTTTTTTTAATAGGAAAACCAAATTGATCAAGATATTTTTTATATTTAATCATTATGGAATATTACATATAATTATTAAGTTATGATTAAAAGTAAATTAAATAAAATAGATCTTATTATACTTGCCGGTGGACGTGGCACAAGAATATCAAAATTAACAAAAAAAAACCCAAAACCGTTAATCAAATTTAAAAACAAACATTTTTTATCTTATTTAATTAATTACTATTCAAAATACCCTTTTCAAAAAATATTTATATTGGCAGGTTACAAGGGACAACAAATCTTTAAAAAGTTTAATAAAAAAATATCAAATGGAATTGAGATTGATTGTATTGTAGAAAAAAAAGAACTTGGAACTGGTGGGGCACTCAGTCAATTGAAGAAAAAAACAACTAATAATTTGATAATAGTGAATGGAGATTCTTTTGTAAAGTCAGATTTATCTGATCTATTTATAAACACAAAAAAAAAATTTAATTATCTTTATCTTACTAAAAATAAAAATTATCAATCTAATAAAATATTATCAAACTTAAGTATTAATAATAAATCTTTTGTAAATTTTAATGGAAATTTAATGAATGCTGGAATTTATTATCTTAAAAATACAATTTTAAATAAAATTCCAAAAATAAAAATCTCTTTGGAAAACTCTATAATATATGATTTGATCAAAAAAAAAAAAATTAAAGGAAAATTAAATAATTCAAAATTTATTGATATTGGGACTTATAAAAGTTTATATTTTGGTAAAAAAAATTTTCACAGACAATTTAATCAACCTGCTGCCTTTTTAGATAGAGATGGTGTTATTAATTATGATCATGGATACGTACATAATATGAAGAATTTTGATCTAAGATTAAATGTAATAAAAGGTTTAAAGTATTTAAATAAATTAAACTACAATATTTTTATAGTTACAAATCAATCAGGTATTGCAAGAGGGATGTTTACAGAAATTGAATATCTTTTATTTTATAAGTCTATTAAAGAATATTTTTTTAAAAATGGATGTTTCATAAATGATATGCAGTATTGTCCTTTTTTAAAAGGAGCTGACATAAAAAAATATGATAAATCTAGTGGACTGCGTAAACCAGGAAATTTAATGTTAAAAAACCTAATGAATAAATGGGCAGTTAAGAAGAAAAAATCTTTTATGCTTGGAGATCATAAAAAAGATCAATTAGCAGCTAAAAAAAGTAATTTATTTTTTGAATACGCTAAAGATGATTTTAATTCTCAAATTCGAAAAATTATAAAAAATATTAATAATTGTTAATAAACTTAATATCACAATTTTGAAATATTCCATTTAGCTCTCTTATTCCTTCATCAAGAGAAACTTTTGCTTTAAATCCAGCCTTTTCAATTTTTTTGTTACTTACAAAATAATCTCTTTTATCAGGATCATTTCCTTTTTTGTTTATAATTACCTTGGTCTTAGGAATAACTTTTTTTATTTTTCTTGCTAAATTAATTTTGGAAATGTTCGCCGAAGATAAACCTAAATTAAATATATTATTTTTTAGCTTAGCAAAGTTCTTAATGGAAAATAAAAAAGCATCTACAATGTCATTAATATGTATAAAATTTCGTCTAAAATTCGGTTCAAATATTTCTAGCTTTCCTTTTTTAACAGCCGTTTCTACAAAATTATTAACTAATAAATCTGTTCTCATTCTATACGAATATCCAAAAACAGTTGCCAGTCTAAAACATATATAATTTGAATGGGTAGATATTAATTCTTCTGCCTCGACTTTTGTTCTGCCATATAAAGAAATAGGCTTTAAGGGAGTATTTTCATCACAAAATTTTGACTTTTGTCCAATCCCATAACCAGAATTAGTTGTAGGATATAATATTTTTTGTCTTTTTTTAACAAGACTTAATATTAACTTAATAGACTCGACATTAACTTTAAGTGCTTCTTTTTTTCTTTTTTCACATAAAGGTGCCCCAACTAGAGCTGCTAGAGGAATTATAAAATCTTGATTTAAGATTATTTTTTTTAAATTATTTCTTTTAGTAATATCTAGTTTAAAAAAAACAAAATTTTTTCTAGAAAATAAATGACCTAAAGAATTTTTTTCATATTTTAATATATCTACTGCTGTAACATTGTAGCCTTCTTCAACAAATTTAGTACACAGCATTGAACCTATATATCCAGCTGCTCCTGTTATTAAAATATTTTTCATAAAGATAAATTATATCTATAATTATCTAGGGATGTTGTCTACAATGATTTAATAATTTTTTTACAGAGTCGTTAAAAGAAATTTTTGGTTTCCATCTGGTATCTTTTTTAAATTTTTTACAATCAGCAATTTGAAGGTCAATGTCTTGAGGTCTAAGTAATTTTTTATCTAATTTAGGAATAATTTTTTTTTTACTTAATTTGAGAAGTTGTTTTAGAAATGCTTCAACAGATATAATCTTATCACCACAAATATTATAAATTTCTCCTATCCTACCTTTTGTAGCAGATAGCCAATAAGCTTCCATAGCATCTTCAATATCTATAAAAGTTCTGACACTTTTTAAATTACCATGAAATATATATTTCTTATTATATTTTTCACATCTGGCTATTTGCTTTGCAAATGCTGTTTGAAATAGATTGTGTCTTCTGGCATTTGTATAGGAAAACATTCTAGTAATTATTATGTTAAATTTGTAAACTTTTGAATAAACTTGTGACAGTAAATCTTGAAATGTTTTTGTAACAGCATATGGATTGATTGGTGCAATATCTTGTTTTTCTGTAATTGGCATTTGTTTTTTTTTAACATTGCCATAAACTTCTGAGGTACTGCATATAATAATTAATGGTTTAAGATTTAATTCTCTTAAAGCTTCTAATAAATTTGCCGTTATAATATTATTGTTCTTAACATGTTCTAAGGGATTATCAAAAGAGCCTCTAACATCAGCATTTGATGCAAGATGAAAGATCAAGTCAGGTTTAATTTTTAATAGAGATTTTTTGACGTGATTATAATTAGCTAGATCTACTTTTGTAAATTTTATTTTATTTTTATGTTCTTTTTTTAATAATTTTAAATAACCATTTGATCTGTAGAATCCAAATAACTTAATATTTAAATTTTTTTTTAATATATGTTCAACTAGATAGCTGCCTCCAGAACCAGTTGCACCAGTTATTAAACATTTTTTGAACTGTCTAGTCATATTTTATATTGTTTAAAATTTGACAAATAATTTTTATTTTTGTTTTTGTTAAACTTGGATAATTTCCGATGTAATAACCAAAAAAATGAATATGATCTACGTTCTTAAAATCTTTTAAATTTATATCTTTAATGTATTTTTTCAGATAAGGTTGTCTTAATTGATTTCCACCACCAGCATTACCTCTTCTGAATTCAATATTATTCTTTTTCATAGCTTTTTCTAGTTTATCTCTATTTGAAAAACTCTTTTTTTTAAGAATTAAAGGAAAGGCATAATTTGAACATCCCTTTAAATCAAAATCATTTACATAATATCTAGAATCAATTTTTTTTATAAAAAATTTGAAATTATTGTTTCTTAAAATATTATTTTTTTTAAGGTTACCTAGTTGGCTTAGCCCAAAAGTAGCTGAAATTTCGTTATTTCTTAAATTATAAGATGGATATAAAAAAATAAATTTTGGAGATAATTTGGGAAATTTTTTAATAATTTTTTTTTCATATATTTTATTACCTGACTCTCTAGCCATTCCATGAGATCTTAACATTCTTACTAATTCATAAATATTTTTATCATTTGTACAAACCATTCCTCCTTCAATTGTTGATAAATGATGAGCATAATAAAATGAAAAATTTGACATTTTTCCAAATGATCCTAGTTTTTTACCTTTAAATTCTGCACCATGAGACTCGCAGACATCTTCAATCAAATCTATTTTTTTTTCTTTTAATGTTTTTAATAGCTTAGTTGATAAGCCATTGAATCCCTGAATGTGTGTCAAAAAAACAGCCTTAGTTTTTTTATTTATTTTCTGATAAATTTGTTCCTCATCCATACATAAATTCTTAGGATTTATGTCAACAAATACAGGCTTAAATCCATTTTGAATAACTGATGCAATATCAGAAACCCATGTTAGGGTTGGAACAATCACTTCCCCCTCCCCTTTTAAAATTTTTAATGCCAACATGCTCAATAAATTTGCAGACGATCCTGAGTTTACAAATATGCTGTATTTTACTCCTAGCCATTTTGACCATTTTTTCTCAAATTCGGCAACTTTTTTAGATTGAGTAAATATTCTTTTTTTGTTATTTTTTAAAAAATTAATAACATTCGTAACATCTTCTTTAGTAATGTTATTGTCCATTAATGCATGAGAAAAATAATTTTTTTTTGATTTATTATAAATACTCATCATAACCTTTTTGAATAATTTCAGTTCCTTTTTTTTCGAATTTAACCTCTACATATTTAAATTTATTAAAGTGGTTAATAAGTTTTTTTTTATCATTATTATTTTTAGTTAAAAACATTATAAATCCACCTCCTCCAGCACCTAATATTTTTCCAGCTAAAGCTCCGTTTTTTATACCTCTCTCATATATCTGATTTATAAAATTATTTGATACATTTGGTGAAAGTTTTTTTTTCAAATCCCAACTTAAATTCATTAAATTGGCAATATCAAATAAAAATTTAGATTTGTCATTATTTAAAAATATGCTCTTAGCTTCTTTACAAATATCTAGAATTTCCTTGTAATAGTCTATATTTTTTGAAAATTTTGCTATCTTATCTTTTTCAATCATATTAGCCCTTCTTGATACTCCTGTAAAAAAAATTAATGTATTTTTTTCTAATATTTTTTTTTTCTCTTCATTAATATTTAATACTTTTACATGAACATTTTTCTTTTGAAAAGTGATCTCATTAAAACCTCCGTATGCAGCTGCATACTGATCTTGATAGCCCCCGTACTCCTTTAAGATATCATTCTCTATTGTAGTTGATTTTTCAGCTAGTCCTTTTTTTGAAATATCTAAATTATTAATTGCAAAAATACTTTTAATCATTGAGGTTGTAAAGGCTGAACTAGCGCCAAGCCCAGAAAGTGCTGGAAGATCTGCGCAGTGAATGATTTCTAAACCCCCCTTTTTTTTATAAAATTTATGAAGGACACATTTTATTACAGGATGCTTGATTGAACGAATATTTTTTACTAATTCAGTATCATAGTACCTCAAACGATAATTAAAGGAGAAAAATGGTGGCAATGTTCTTGTTAATATATAACAATACTTATTAATTGTTGTAGACAACACCATGCCTTTGTCATGATTATTAAACCAAACAGGAAAATCCGTTCCGCCACCAAAATACGATATCCTAAAAGGCGATTTGACAATTAACATAATTTTTATGATTTAATAACTTTATTAACTTATGGAGTGTTGATAGCAATAAAAATATGATAAATCTAAAGAATAATTATTATAATAAATGATCTTACATAAAAATAAGTATTTTAAAATAAAACTTGATAGAGGATATTATACTTTTGAACCTAATTTTAGAGAAGTTATAATTTTACCTATTGTAGATAATAAATATTTTTTGTTAATTAAAGCAAAAAGAACTCTTTTAAATTGCTATAATTATGAATTTCCAGCAGGTTCATTTGAATCCAAAAAAGAAACTTCTTTGAATGCTGCAAAAAGAGAATTTTATGAAGAAACTGGAATAAATTTAAAAAAATTTAACAAATTCTATAAATTAAAAAGTATTCTTCAAATACCAAATAGGTCTAAATTACCAATATTTTCTTATTATGTTAATTTAAAAAAAGATCAAATTAAAAATTATAAATTTGATAGTAATGAAATAGAAGGAATAAAATTAGTTACACTTAAAAAGTTATTTGATTTAATAATTAAAGGTAAATTTTACTCATCTGTACCATTGGCACAATTACTTCAATACTTAATTATTAAAAAAGTTTTTAAAATTTAGAAAACTTTTGTTAAAAGTAATATTAATGATATTTCTAGTAAATACTCATAAACATATAATAAACCAAAAATTTTTTTAGTTACTCTTTGTCAATACTATATTCCTCTAAAAGAAATTTTGTCGCTGGTAAAAATATTCAAATATAATAGATTTCTCTAGACTAAACATTTAATATAAAGTAAAAAATAAAAAATATAATGAAAGTTGCCGACTATATAATTAACTTTTTTGCAAAAAAAGGTATCGATAAAGCATTCATAGTTTATGGAGCTGCTAACGGTGATTTAATTGATGCTTTTACTAGAAATACCAAAATTCAATATGTGGCTACAATGCATGAACAGGCAGCAGGATTTGCAGCAGAAGGATATGCTAAAATAAAAAGAAAACCTGGTTTATCAATTGTTACAAGTGGGCCAGGAGCTACAAATTTAATTACATCTGTTGCAAACTGTTTCTATGAGTCAATCCCCTGTATTTTTATATCAGGACAAATTAATTCTAAATTCTTAAGACCAGACGAAAGTATAAGACAGGTTGGCTTTCAAGAAACAGATATAGTATCTATAGTAAAACCAGTCGCAAAATATGCCGTAATGGTAAAAGACCCTAACAAAATTAAATATGAATTAGAAAAAGCCTATGAAAAATGTGTGTCTGGTAGAATGGGACCAGTATTTCTAGACATACCTATGGATGTCCAAAAGGCAAATATAATTGTAAATAAATTATCTGGTTTTAAATCTAATACAAATAAGCCAAAATTTAATTCTACAAATGTTAGAAAAAGTATAAAAAAGTATTTAAATGATCTTAAAAAAGCAAAAAGACCTATTTTTTTAGTTGGGGGTGGTTTGCAATTGACAAACAACTCAAAAGAAATGTTAAAACTTGCAAAGATTTTAAAAATACCTTGTATACCTACATGGAACGGTCTTGACACTATTACTTCAGATTTTGAATATTATGGAGGTAGAGTAGGAACTTACGGGGGGCCTGGTAGAAACTTTGCAATTCAAAATAGTGACCTTTTATTTGGAATAGGGACAAGAGTCTCTGGAAGGATTACAGGAGGAAATACTAATAGTTTTGCAAGAGAAGCAAAAAAATATATTGTCGATATTGATTTACCGTTACTAAAAAAAAAATTCCAACAAGTTAAATTTGATGAAAATATTTATTGTGATCTTGATTTATTTTTTGAAATATTTTTTCAAGAAATAAGAAAAATAAAACTATCTAATTATAATTTTATTAATTGGAATAAAAAAGTTAAATACTGGTTGACAAAATACGATACCTACAAAAAAGAATATTCGAGTAAAAATGGTTATACATATAAAGGTAAAAATTATGTGCACCCCTATGCTTTTATGAACAAATTATCTGAAAAACTTAATAAAAATGATATCATTGTTGGTGATTGTGGGGGAATAAGTGTAAACATAGCTCATGGTTTAAAAACCAAATTTGGGCAAAGATACCACAGTAATAATGGGCATGCACCCATGGGTTTTTCTTTTTCTGCTGCTATAGGATCTTGGTTTGCATCTAACAAAAAGAATAACACTATAAGCCTCACAGGAGATGGTGGCTTTAATATGAATATTCAAGAGTTACAGACTCTAATAAATTATAAAGTTGGTATAAAAACTTTTATACTAAATAATCATATTTATGGGATTACAAAAGCTTTTCAGAAAACAAATTTTCAAGGTAGAGAGGAAGCTTGTGGTCCAAAAGGTTATAACCCACCAAATTTTATAGATATTGCTAAGGCTTACAAGGTAAAAACAGTTAGTATAAATAATAATGATGAATTAGAAAAAAAAATTGAAGAGGTTTTAAAATTCAATGGGCCAGTAGTATGTGATGTTAATTGTCATGAATTTCATAATTATGAGCCAAAATTAATAGGGTGGAAGACCCCAATTGAGGATATGTATCCATATATTCCAAGATCAGAATTAAAGAAAAATCTATTTATTAAAATGCATGAGACCTCACACAATCCTTTTATGCCTGATGTTCATACTAAAGTTGATACAATGGAATGAAAAAAGTTTTAGTTTGTGGTGGAAGTGGGTTTATTGGCCAAAATATTATTAAATTTCTTCAAAAAAAACCCTATAAGATTTTTGCAACATATAATTCAAAAAAACCTAAAGGTTTAGATTTTGTAAAATGGATTAAGTCTGACCTTACATCAATTAAAGATGTTAGAAAAACTATTGAAGACTATGAAATAATAATTCAGAGTGCTGCTGTAACATCTGGGGCAAAAGAAATGATTAAAAATCCTCTTTCTTTAATAGGTGATAATGTAGTAATGAATTCTTTAATTTTAAAAGAAGCAATAAAAAAAAAAGTAGGTCATTTTGTTTTTTTAAGTTGTTCTGTTATGTATCATCATTCAAATAAAAAATTAAAAGAGTCGGACTATGACCCAAGTAAAAAATTAAACAAAATTTATGAGGGCATGGCATTATCGAAAGTATACATAGAAAATATGTCTAAGTTTTACTCTGAGAGAAGTAAAACAAAATTCAGTGTTCTAAGACATACCAATATTTATGGACCTTATGATAAATTTGAAAATTTGAAAAGTCACTTTATGGCATCTACTATTAATAAGATCAGACATTCTAAAAAATCTATTACCGTTTGGGGGAATGGAAAAGAAAAAAGAGACTTTTTATATGTTGAAGATTTATGCCTTGCTATTGAATGTATTTTAAAAAAACAAAAAAAAAACTTTGAAATTTTAAATATTAGTTATGGAAAAACATTTTCAGTAAAAGAGATTGTTAAAAAAATTAAAGAAATATATAGAAAAGATATAAAAATAATGTTTGATAAAAGTAAACCAACAATCAATATAAATATATCAGTTGATAATACTAAAATTTTTAACAAATATAAGTGGAGACCTGTTAACACTATTGAAAATGGTATTAAAAAAACTATAACTTGGTATTCAAAAAATTATTAATTTTTTTCTGTAAAAGCATTATATCTTTCAAACTTTTTTGAACTAACATACCAATCTATAGTTTTTTTTATCCCCTCAACTATATCTGTAGTTTGCTTGTATCCAATATTCTTAGCTTTTTTAATACTCATTAATCTTATTTTATCTCCAGTTGGCTTTGACTTATCCCATCTAATTGTTAAAGGTCCGTTTGGTACTAATTTAGCTATTGTTTCAGCTATTATTTTTATTTTTACTCCTGCTCCACTACCTAAATTTATTGGATAGTAAATCCCTTTTGATAAAGCAAGAGCCATACCTTTTGCAACATCTTCTGAAAACACAAAATCTCTTATAGCAGACCCATCACCCCAAACATCTAAGTATTTTTTCGAATTTAAAGCTTTATTAATTAACGCAGGTATCACCATGCTATTATTTTTATCAAAATTATCATATGGGCCATAAACATTTGCTGGTCTTACTATGCAAATATTCTTGAAATTATATTCGATTTTAAAAGCTTCAGCTTGTAATTCACAAATTCTTTTCGTCCATCCAGGAATATAGTCATGCTTTGAAGGGTATGTTTTCCAAACAGAATCTTCGTACAATTTACTTGACGGAGCATAAACACCAATTGAACTGGTTAATAAGTATCTTTTTATTTTTTTTCGCCTTGCGGCTTCCATCATATTTATACTAAAAAGTAATGTGGGTGTCATGAAACTTGCTGGTTTCTGTACAGTCATTTTTGGAGAACCTTTGATGCCAGCAAGATGAAAAACGTAGTCAATGTTATTACATACCTCCAGGCAATTTTCCAGATAACGTAAGTCTTTTCGAAAAAACTTAACTCTTTTATCAAGGCTCTTTGGTTTATCCAAAGAAACAACTGAAACTTTACAGCCATAATCAACTAAAATTCTAGTAAGTTGAGTTCCAATTAATCCTGTACCACCGGTTATTAAAACTTTTTTATCTTTATAAAATTTCTTCATTATAAATTGTATTTAATCATAATATATTAAATTTTTATCATCATATGTATTTTTTTTTTCAATTATTTTATAAATAAAATTTGCAAACTCTTCAGGTTTTTTAATTTTGGAAATACCTTTTTTATTAACAAAATTATTTAGATCTTTTTCATTTCTAATATTATTATTTTTTCTAAAAGTTTCTGTATCGATATGCCTAGGTAGTACCGAATGTATTCTTATATAGTTTTTTTTATAATCTAATGATAACGCATTTAGTAAGATATTAATTGCTGATTTTGATGCGGCATAAAGATGAATATTTCTACCTCCAGTAATTGAGGCATAAGATGAAATATTTATAATTCCTTTTTCTTTTTTGCTTCTTTTTTTTATAATCAATTTAATAGCATTCTTTATAACAAAGATATTGCCAACCAAAAAACCATTAATACCCTTTTTAATTTCAGAATTACTGACATTAACAAATTTCTTTCTTTTGTGGTTCACACTTGCATTATTAATTAAATAATCTAGATTTTTAAAACTAGATGAAAATAATTTGAAAGCTTTTATTATTGTATCTAAACTGTTTAAGTCCATTTTGGTATATTCATGAACAATATTAAGTTTTTTTAATTTTTTAGATATTATTCTAGCTCTTTTTAAATTACTTTTATATGTGAAAAATATATTACATTTATTTTTTGCAAACTTATAAACCAATGCCTCACCAATATCACTTGTACCCCCTGTAATAAAAATATTTTTTGTCATTGTTTTAAATTTTAATATAATTTATAAGATTTTTAAATTAACTCTTTTAATAAATTTGTAATTTAAAAATAATATTCTTAATATAGTTAATGTTAAATTAATTGTCTTGTGAAATATATTTAAAAAAGTTAAGAATAATCTAGTCAAAAATATATTTAATCATGAAACAATTAATACAAAAAGCCTTTAAACTAAGACAGGACACTTTTAAAGCTTTCGTAAAAAAGGGAGAAGCACATCTTGGTGGTAGTTTTTCACTTATAGAAATTCTAATAACATTATTTTATAAAATCTTAAAAAAAAATGATAAGTTTATATTAAGTAAATCTCATGCTTCTTTTCCTTTATGCATAATATTAAAACAAAAGGGTTTTAATCCAAAGCTAACTACTCACCTTGAAATTGATCCTAAAAATGGAATTCATTGTACAACTGGAAGTCTTGGACATGGTTTTCCTATAGCTGCCGGCATGGCATTTGCTAAAAAGAAATTAAAAAAGAGTGGAAATATTTTTGTTTTAATAAGTGATGGTGAGTGTCAAGAAGGTACTACTTGGGAAACTATGCTTATAGCCTCTAAACACAAACTAAATAATTTAATTTTAATTATAGATTATAATAAAATACAAGCTCTTTCTAAACTAGAGGATGCTCTCCCTCTTCACAATCTTTCAAAAAAAATAAAATCATTTAATTGGAATTGTTTGGAAGTCAAAAATGGACATTCTTTTAAGGAACTAATTTCTGAATTTTCAAAAAAATTTAAGAATACTTTACCAACAGCAATTATAGTAAACACTATAAAAGGTAAGGGTATTAAAAAGTTTGAAAATGACCCTTCTTGGCATGCAAGAAAACTACAAGGCAGTGAGTTAGAATATGGAAAAAAAATATTGGGAATAAAATGAGAAGAAAATTTGGTAAAATTATTAATGAGCTAGCAAAAAAAGATGATAAAATTGTATTGTTAGTAGGTGATATTGGCTTTGGAATATTTGATGATTTTAGAAAAAATCACTCTAGTAGGTTTTTTAATATGGGAATATGTGAACAAAGCTTAATAGGAACTGCAGCCGGCATGGCTCTCGAAGGTCTTAAGCCATGGGTCTATACTATAACTCCTTTTTTAATTGAAAGACCATTTGAACAAGTAAAATTAGATATTGATCAACAAAAAGCAAATGTAAATTTAGTAGGATTTGCCGATTATCCATCTTTAGGTCCAACACATAGTGAGCTGAATGCTAAGAAATTAGCTAGTTTATTTAAAAATATAAAATCTTATTTTCCAAAAGACAGTATAGATACAAAAAAATTTACTATGGAAACTTATAAAATAAAAGGACCAACTTTTATGAGTTTAAAAACTGATAAAAGAAAAAAAATTTGGTAAATTAATGAAAGAAAAAAAATTTCTTACTTCACTCCATAAAGCAACTAAAAGAAACTACATCCAGCGAATGATTAATCAAAAAATTAATTGTATGGAAATTGCAAAAAAGTACGGTTTTGACTATTGGGATGGTAACAGAAAATATGGATATGGTGGTTACAAATATATCCCTGGGAGATGGGAAAAAGTAGCAAGTAATTTAGTTAAAAGTTATAAATTAAATAATAATTCTAAAATTTTAGATGTAGGTTGTGGTAAAGCTTTTTTATTATTTGAAATAAAAAAAATTTTACCCCAAATAGATATTACTGGAATTGATATATCTAATTACGGTTTAAAAAATTCAAAAAAAGAAGTAAGAAAATATTTATTTAAAAAAGATATTAAAAAAACTTTAAAATATAAATCAAATCAATTTGATTTAGTCTTTTCCATAAACACTTTGCATAATCTAAAAATTAACTATTTAACAAAAGCAATAAAAGAAATTCAAAGAGTTGGTAAAAAACATTTTATTTGTGCAGAAAGCTACAGAAATAATAAAGAGCTATTTAACCTTCAGTGTTGGGCTTTAACTTGTGAATCTTTTTTTTCTAAAGAGGAGTGGATTTGGATTTTAAAAAACTCTGGTTACACTGGTGATTATGAATTTATTTACTTTGAATAATCTAAACAAAAGTAATTTTACTATATTTTTTAATATATTCCTTTTCATAATCGTTGAGATTTAACTTAGTATTTGTAAAGAAAGGATCATTAAATATTAAGTGTTCTTCTATTTTTTCAATATCCTGTTTTTTTTTTAATTCAAGCTCATCTAAAATAAAATGAATAGTCTTTTTCATTTTAATTATATCTTTATAAAGTTGTTTTCTGATTATAAAATTTTGGGGTAAGTAAAAACTTGAAAGCATTACAATTCCATGCACATTTGTTTCTTTGCCAATTAAGGTTTTTAAAGTGACAGGAAATTTTGCTTGTAATACCTCAGTTGGAGACAGATAAAAAATCCCTTTCAAAATATTTTGAACATAATCCTTCATCATAATATTTTGAATTGATGAAGGATAAAGTACTCCATTTAAATTTTTTAAATTAATATAACCTGCGTATTTTTTCATAATTACAAAGAATATTTTTTTAAATAATTAAAGCCAATTTTTGTCATAGGTTTTATATTCAATGGTCTATAAAAATTGGGTATATTCCTATGGGATTTCACAGTTACGTCATACGGTGAAAGTAAACTTTTAAATCTGCAATTTAATGAAAATCTCGTCTCTTTTGTTTTATTAACTGTATTTCCATGCAAAATAATTGGTGAAAAAATTAATATATCTCCAAATTTTACATTTAAAAAATTAAAATTTTTCTTGTTTTGATCATACATTTTTTTAGTAGTAAACTTATCAGTAGTTAACAATTGCTCATTCATTTTCTTATTAGATTTTGGATTTGTAAAAAACATTGATTTAGTCTCATAGGCATCCACTAATGGTATCCAAACTACTACTTGGAAGGGACTTTCTCCCGCATAAATATCTGAATGTAAATCTAATAACGAGTCCTTATCTTTTGGCATTTGAATTGATAAATTGATTTTTTTTTGCATAGATAATTCATTGCCAACCAACTGATCTAAATATTCTTTTGCTATTTCATAATAAATTTTACTAAAAATTTTTTTTGTATTAATTTTTTTATAAATATTAAATCTAAGAGCATTGAGGTCTTTTAGTTTAATAATTTTATGAAAATTGTTGAAAATTTTAGTTATGTTCTCTTGATCATCACTTTTATTTTTAATTTTTTTAATATTTTTAATATTCGAAAAAATTGTTTTTCTTATTTGATTTAGTAAATCTTTATTTCCTGGAGCAACTATATATCCATTTTTTTCAAAATCTTTTTGGATATTTTTCACTATTTATTTTTTTCCATTTTGGTTAAAACTTTAATATTTGACCATTCTTCTGAAAAACTATCTTTAATATTATTTTTCTCAAATGCATCACATAAATCTTCAATAGCATTTATTACAGTTTTTTTAAACTCAAATCCTAAAAGATTTTTAATTTTATCTGAATTGATCATATATGATCTTATGTCAGCACTTTCTTCAATCCTTATCTCTATATCTTTTTTATTTAATCTTTTTTTCATTACAGATTTTACTTTTTCTGCAACTTCAATAATTTTAAGATTTTCTGTGCCAACATTAAATATTTCTCCATTAAATTCTGTGATATCATCATGAATTAATTTTTTATAGAGATCGCACATATCATCTATATGACAGTTGGGTCTTGACTGTTTTCCTCCAAAAACTCTTATATAGCCTTTATTATAAGCATAATTAGTCAAAATATTTACAGTTAAATCAAATCGCATTTTTTCACTAAAGCCACAAACAGTTGCTGGTCTTATAATTATGCCTTGAAATTTTTCATCTAAATATTTTTGCAATATCGGTTCACAGAGAGCTTTATATTTATTATAGTCAGTAATTGGTTTAAGTTCATTTGTTTCTACTACATTGGGGCTATCCGAAATTCCATAAACCGAACAAGTTGAAGCATATATAAATTTTTTAACATTATTTTTTTTTGAAATCTTAACTAAATCTTCAAAACAATCATAATTGATTTTTTTTGAAAGATCTGAATTTAATTCATATGTAGGATCATTTGATATGCAGGCTAAATGCAAAACTTCATCAATTTTGTTTGACACAATAGCTTTCTCAAATTTTAGGGGATCGGTTATATCGTCTTTACAATATATAAACCTTTCATTTTTTGGGAGATGTTTATCTCCAAATAACGAGATGTCATAATTGATTATATTATAATTTGTCTCATCTAATAGTTTATAAATTAATCTTGATCCAACGTATCCTGAGCCACCTGTTATTAATATATTTTTGATTTTTTTCATTTTAAATACTTAAACCAATTCTTTGTACTTTTTTCAATTTTTTTTGGAGTCCATAAAGGAGCACTTTGCCAATAATTTATTTTTTCTAAAACTTTTTCAATTCCTTTTTTTAGAGATATAGTAGGCTGCCACTTCAGTTCCCTCTTAATTGAAGATATATTAGCATGTGTAATTTCTGGTTCTCCAGGTCTTTTTGGAATAAACATTTTTTTTCCGCCAATATAATTTAATAAACTGTTAACTGACTCTGGTTTGCCACAGCCTACATTAAATATTTTATTACTATTTTTTGTATTAATTGATAAATAAAAAGCATTAACGATATCAGAAACATATATAAAGTCTCTTTTCTGTTTTCCATTACCAACAACTGTAAAAGGTGTTTTGGATAATTTTTGCTTTAAAAAAACCCCCAGTGCAGCCCCGTATGCACCATGTGTCCTAGATCTAGTTCCATAAACATTAAAAAGTCTTAGAGAAATATAATTCAATTTATACACTTCTGCCCAATGTTTGATTGTTTGTTCTCCGATGTATTTAGAATATGCATAAGGGTATCTTGTACTTATTTTATCGGTCTCTTTAGTTGGAACACTAAATGGAATTCCATAGCAAGAAGAAGATGCTGAATAAACAATTTTTTTAATTTTATGAATTCTCATAGATTCTAATATGTTAACTGTACCCATAATATTAGTATTTAAATATTCAATGGGATTTTCAATCGAAGGTACTATGTCGGATAGTGCAGCTAGATGCACGACTTGGTCAACATTTCTAAAACAATTTTTTATACTTTTAAAGTTTCTAATATCTCTTTTAAAAAATTTTACTTTAGAATTTTTTAATGCATCTTTTAGGTTTTTTAGACTTCCATCTTCAATATTATCTAATACAATTATTTTTTTAATTTCTTTTTTTGTAATTAGAAAATCAACTAAATGGCTTCCAATAAATCCTGCTCCACCCGTGATTAATATATTCATTTTTATCTAATAAATTTATTTTAGTGTATAGAGTATTCTTTTTTTTAGTCTAACTTTATTTACTAAAAATTCACTACCATATCCTGACATAGAATCTATTGTTGCCATAGAAGCTATGAACATTGCTAATTTAATATCCTTAGGATAAATTTTATAAATTATTGAAAATATTCCCATATAACAATCTCCTGCTCCAATTTTATCTTTAAAAATATTTGTAAATGCAGGACAATAACTAATCTTTTTTGATTGTTGATTAAAACCATATGATCCTTTTGCACCAGCTGTAACAATTAGAGTTTTAATATTTAATTTTCTAGACAGTATTGGAAGAAGCTTTGAAATATCTGCATCTCTATTTCTCAACTCATGTCTAAGCTCTGTCTCATTTATCACAGCAAATGGAGTGTTTAAATATTTTCCTATAGTATGATAGCCAAAATTAGCTGCATTTAGTTGGGTATTAACAAATAAATCTTTTTTCTTAATTTTTATTATATCTTGAGCTAACTTCTTTGAAATCAAGCCATGTCCATAATCTGAAATTAATACGATTTGATTTTTTTTTAATTCTTTGAAAATTCTTGACTTAAAGTTTTTTCTATTTTTTTCTGACAGAGGTCTATCTTTAAATCGATAAATACCAAGCAATTTTAAATTATCAGATAGTTCAACTATTTTTTCTTTAATTATTGTTGGTGTATCCTCTGATTTAATCAAATTTAAATACATATTCTTCGAGATATTTTTTTTAATAAAATCATTTTCTTTTTGATTTCTTCCTACTGCCGAACAAACTGTTACCTTCTTAGAGATTGCAGAGACATGTTTCCCTAATGACAAACTTCCTCCAATTAAAATTTTTTCCTCAACTTTGTCAACTGTTAGAATATTTTCCTTACCAGATCTTCCAAGATAATTACAAAAAGTAAACTTATCAAATATTGCTTCTCCAACGACTAAAACTGAAATTTTTGATGCTTTTTCAATAATTTTATTGATTAAATCAAAAGAATATTTTTTTTTTAAGCTTTCAATAAATGATTTTATTACTAAATTTTCTGACACATGCCTATTAAGTATTTTTGAAGAACTATAAACTTCTGTTTTGGCATATAATATTTTTCCCTTATATCTTTTTAAAAGATTAATTTCTTTTTTAATATTATTTGTAATATCTTTTTTATTATCCTTATAATCTGAACCTTTATAATAAATATTTGGTTTAATAAGCTTAATTACATTTTCTGCAGTTTCAGAGTCGCTTGCCAACACATAATCTATGACAGAAAGAGAGCTTAAAAGATTTATTCTTTGTTTTGTATTAAAGTTAGGTCTACCTGGGGCTTTATTTACATATTTATTGCTAGTTACACTAACAATTAGAATATCACCTGCAGTTTTAGCTTCCTTGAAATACTCTATGTGACCAATATGAAGAAGGTCAAATACTCCATGGCAAAGAACTATTTTTTTTTTATTTTTTTTTAAGTTAGAAATAGTTTTTTTTAAACTATTTGCATCTAGGATTTTATCCATAGCTATAAACTAAGTGTAATCATAGATTAAAATATATATCATTTTATTATCTTTGACTATCATAGATTGTATGATAATTCGTATCCATGAAAATTTTAATAATAGGTGGAGGTATGGCTGGGTGTTCATCAGCAGAAATGCTTTCAAAAATTCCTGGAACTAAAATTACAATATTAGAAAAATCTAAATTTCTAGGTGCAGGAGTAAGAACTTTTTTTTATGGTGGGCATCCATACACATATGGTCCAAGACATTTTCTAACGCAAAAAAAAGAAACCTACGATTATCTTAAAAAATTTCTTGATTTGAAAAGTTGTAAACACCATCAATTTAAGAGTTATGTTGAAAAAGATAACCAATTTTACAACTACCCTATAAATCAATCAGATATAAACAGCATGCCTGATTCAAAAAAAATAAGAAATGAAATAAAAAATCAAAAAAATGTTCATTTATCAAAAAACTTAGAGGAATTTTGGATTAGATCAGTTGGTAAAACTTTATTTGGTAAAATTATAAATGATTATAATAAAAAAATGTGGTTAGTTGATGATTGCAAAAAAATTGATACATTTAAATGGTCTCCTAAAGGTTATACTATTAAAAGTGGTAAGGCTGCAGCATTTGATGACTGGATATCATGTTACCCAACTCATAAGACGGGTTATAACAAATATTTTGATAAAATTCCTACTTATAAAAATATCAAAGTATTATTTGAACAAAATATAAAAAAAATATCATTAACGAATAAAACAATTTATACAAACAAATCTAAACATGATTATGATATTTTAATCAATACTATTTCACCAGACTTTCTTTTTAATTATAAGTATGGAGAACTAAAATTCATAGGTCGAGATTTACACAAAATAGTCTTCCCTACCGAACATGTGTTTCCAAAAGATGTATTTTTTCTCTACTACCCAAACCAAGAAAAATTTACAAGACTTGTAGAGTATAAGCAGTTTACAAAACATAAATCTAAAACAAGTTTAGTTGGAATGGAAATACCCTCGCTTAATGGAAAACACTATCCACTACCAGTTTCATCAGAGCAAAGAATAGCAAATAAATATTTCTCAAGAATGCCAAAAGGTGTTTATTCAATTGGTAGGGCTGGAACATATAGATACGAAGTAGATATGGATGACTGTATTTGGCAGTCAATTCAAATTAAAAACCAGATTGAGAGCGGTGTTTATGATGGCCCTATTATTGGTGAAGAATATAAATATAAAAAATAATATAATTAATTAACTTTATATTTTAGTATTTTTTGATAAATGCAATTAAAAAAAAAAATTCTTATAACTGGTGGCAACAGTCTAATTGGTAAAGATCTTGTAAAATACTTCTTAAAAAATTACTTTGTAATATCAACATTTAGAGAGAGAAAAATACCATTAAAACATTCCAACCTTAAACAAATTAAATTTGATTTTGATAAAAAATTAAATTTAAATGAAGAAATTGATCATTTAATACATTTAGCAGCATCAACTCCAACTAATTCCAAAGTTAATAAAAAAATGCTACTTACTAATAAATCAGGGATTATAAAAATTTTAAATAATAATTTTAACTTTAAATCATTAATATTAATATCAACTTTATCTATTTATGGAAAAATTACAAAAAAAATACTTAATGAAAATTATAAACCTTATAAAATAAATTATTATGGAAAATCAAAAATTCAAATGGAAAATTATCTAAAAAAATATGCAAAAAAAAGGTCCATTAATTACTTAATATTAAGACTTCCTGCAGTGATAGGTAATTTCAGATGCAAAACAACTTTTATGAATCGAGTATTTGAAAAGATATATAATAATCAAGATTTATTTTATGAAAATCCAAATTCCTTTACAAATAATATAATTCATACAGAAACATTATCTAAAATTATTGACTCATTTTTTAGGAATAATAACCCAAAAAACAAAATATTTAATCTATGTTCTGGAAAAAAAGAAAGATTGAGGGATATAATTCAGCTCATCTATAAAAAATTTAACAGTAAATCAAAGATTAAAAGTACTACACAAAATAATTCCTTTTTAATTTCTACTAAAAAACTAATCGCAAATAAGATAAAGATTATAGATACAAAAAAAACAATATTAAAAACAATTAAATTTTATAAAGAAATATGAAAATTAAAAAAAGACCTACTTCAGGAAAAAATTATGCTAAGTACGGGTACAGCCCAAATATAATCGAATTTTTTTTTAGAATTTTTTTTAAATTTATTATTAAAATTTTTTTTATAAATGGGAATACAAAATTATCAAATATTTTTTTACAATTAATTAATCCAGAAACCTCTTCTATTTTTCAGAACAAAGTAATAAGATTTCGTACTGGACATGGGAGATTATTTTGGAGAGCAAAAACTCTTCACACAGAAGAGCCAATGATGATTGATTGGATTAAGAAAATGAATAAAAAAGATATATTTTTAGATATTGGAGCAAATGTTGGGACATACACAATTCCTTCAGCAATTAAATGTAAACACGTATATGCCTGTGAGCTTGATCCTTTAAACGTTGGAACTTTGAAAGAAAATATGTTTATAAATAAACTTACAAAAAAAGTAACTATTTTACCATTTCCAGCTACAAGCAAAAATAAAGTGGTTAATATATTTTATAGAGATCATTCTATGGGAGATGCTCTGCAATCAATTAATAGGGCTACACCTCTTAATATAGTTAATACAAATAAAAATCATATTTTAAAACAACTTGGATTTTCATTAAATTTTATTTTCAAAGAATTCAATTTAAAGCAACCAACAAAAGTTAAGATTGACGTTGATGGAAATGAAAAAGAAGTTTTTGCTGGTGCTTACAATATAATCTTTAAAGCAAAAGAAGTATATTTTGAGGATAGTGGATTAAAAGATTGTGAAAAAATAATAAAATTATTTAAGAAAAATAAATTCAAGATTGTTAGCAGAGAAAAGCCGTTAAAATCAAGGTTAGGAGAAAATATACTCTTTAAAAGAAAATTCTAATGATTTTAATTTGAACAAGATCTAAGATTTGAGATAATTAGTAATTTTTTTATTATATTTAGAGCTAAGAAATTTAATTTTTCTACCATTAAAACTATGATTAGTTACTTCACAATGAATCGAAATATTAGTGTTTGCTATATCAGCATGGTATACGTTCTTTTTAATTCTACAAATATTATTAGATTTTGAAAGATAATGAGTTTGCTTGACATTACCTTTGTGGTCAAAAATATACACATTTAATTTTCCTTTAATTAAAATATATATCTTGTGTGAGTCTAAGAATTTTTTAGGTGGGTAATAATAGTTTTTTTTTTGCCAAATCATCATTAATTGATCTTCATCATTATTATTCTTATGAAAATTAAATCTAAAAACTTTATCAAATTTGATTTTTTTTTTTGCGTATTTCTGTAATTCTATTGAGTCTGAATATTTCAAAAATTTATACATAATTTCTTATATCCATGTTTGACTTGTGTAAAATTAAACTTAATTACTTTTTTTATTTTTTTATTACTTAAGTTTAAATATTTTGGAAAAAATATCATATTATCAAATGTCTTAATAGAGCATTTTTTAACTTCAACATCTTTTATTTTTTTGTTTTTAAAAAAGTTTTTTATAAAGTGGAATCTTGATGAATATTCATCACCACATATATTATATGTTCCTTGAATTTTTTTTTTTAAAAATAAATCAATAATTTTTACTAAATCTTTTACAAATAATGGTCTAAAATATTGATCATCAGCAATAGCAAAAGATTTTTGTCCTTTTTTATATAAAGAAAGCATATTTGAAAATATCGATGTATCATCCAGATTATCTCCATATGTTTTTGAAATTCTTAAAATCGAACAATTTTTATATTTTTTATATTTAATATAGTTTTCAATTTGAATTTTTTGATTGGCATATATCATTTTTGAAACATAGTTTAATTTTTCTATATAAATTTTATTTTTCTTACCTGGATAAATATATTCAGAAGAAAAAAAAATAAAATAAATATTATTCTTCATTAAAAAATTTAATAATTTTTTTGTATATGTGATATTAACTTTTTTGCTAAGAATTATGTTATTTTTACATTGCATAGGATCACTAATCGATGAAAACAAAACAACACTTTTAAAATTAAATTTTTTAAAAAAAGGTAAGAATTTATTTTTAGTAAAATCAAATTTAAAATTATTTTTTAATTTAATTTTTCTTGAGGTGTAAATATTATTTTTTAATTTTGAAAACTTTTGATAATACGTACCAATTTTTCCAGATGTACCAATAATTAAATTCATAATATAATATAAATAATATATATGTAACTGCATCTTTTAACAAATTTAAATTAATATATGAACATTTTATTATTTGGATCAAATGGCAATTTAGGAAATCAATTAGTAAAAAAATTTATCGAAGATAAAAAAATACATAAAATTTTTTTAATTGATATAGAAATAAATTCAAAAATAAAATCTAAAAGAATAAAATATATAAACTTCAAAAGTTTAAAGAATTTTGTTCTTAAAGACAAAATCGAAATTGTAATATTTGCAAGCTTTATAATGAATTTTAAAGAGGCTGATCCTAATGAATACTTAAAAAAAAATATTAGAATTATCAAAAATGGTCTAAGTTTTTTATCAATCAATAAAATTAAAAAATTTATATACTTTTCGTCGGTAGCAGTTTATGGAAATCAAAAAAAACCTTGTGATGAAAAAGCAAGAACTAATCCCATCAATATTTATGGAAAAACAAAATTACATATAGAGAAATTAATTCAAAAAAAATCAAAAAATGCTAAATTTAAATATTTAATTCTTAGATTACCCCATATGTATGGGCCTAAAATTAAAAATAATTTTATTTATTTTTTTTTAAGAAATAAAGATAAGATAATAATTAATGGTGATGGTAGTCAAATTAGAAACTTATTACATGTTCATGACTTATATAATTTTATATTAAAAGCTATAACCTTTAAAAATAATAATATTTTCAATTTAAGCAATGAGGAATTTTCTTTAAACAGTATATTAAAAATGATTGGTGCTACCCCAAAATATAGAAGTGCAATTAAAGAACCAAAATATCAAAAAATAATATCAAAAAAGGCAAAAAAATTATTTGGGTGGCAGCCTAAATTAAAGTTAAAATCTAATATTAAGTATATTTTATAATTTTGTTTAGTTTATTCAAATTCTTTTGATTATTTTTTATTTCTCTTGATCTGTTAAATTAATAATACCTTTTTGCATTATTAGATAAAAATTTAAAAGTTTTAATAAATTTATCTAATGCTATATCAATATTTTTTTTTTTCATATTATAGCATGGTGTTAATGAAGTTCTATGAAACTTAATATTCATTAAAATTTTATGTTCTTCTAAAAGTTTTGATTTTAAATCTTTTGAAAAAAGATTTTGGTTTTTTACATTATGTTGTACAGAAACCCCAAATCCTCGTCCTCTAACATTTGAAAACATATGGTTTTCCTTTAGTTCATCTTTAATAGTTTTTTGAATATAATTACCCTCCTTTTTTACCCTGTCTAACAATCTATCTCTTTTTATTATTTCTAAAACTGTATTAGTAGCTACCAAACCTAGTGAATGGCCTTGAAAAGTATGGCCTAATGTAACCCTTCCAAATTTGTTTAAAATTATCTTTTCAAATTTTTCATCCGTTAGAACAAAAGAAAAAGGAATACAACCACTTGTTGTGTTTTTTCCAACACATACAAAATCAGGATTTATATCATCCCATTCAAAATTAAATAATTTCCCGCTTCTACCCATGCCGCAGTAAATTTCATCTAATATTAAATGTATATCGTATTTTTTTAGGATTTTAGAAACTTCTTTCCAATATCCTTTCTGTGCCGGAACATCTCCAACTAGTGAGCCTAATTGAGTTTCACCAACCATTGCACATATATTTTCTGGATTGTTTTTAATAATTTTTTCTTCTAAATCATCTAAGGACCTAGCCAAATGCTCTTCCACACTCTCATTTTTTTTTATACCCATTTTATATTTTTGTGTATATTTAGTATAAATATTATTTTGATTAATTTGGATATTTTTTGTTTTTAATTTATTAAAAACATCAAAAATATCAAAAGTAGATATTGATAATGGATGAAGAGAAGCTCCATGAAAAGACTGGGAACGATGAATAAATTTGGTTTTATTCTTTTTATTATCACTTAAATGAGCGCTGTAACTTAACTTCATTGCAGCTTCTAGTGCTTCACTGCCACTATTTCCAGAATACCATATTTTTTTATTTTTTTTTTTTGAAAATTCAATTATTTTTTTTGATAGTTTTTCCACAAGAGGGTTTTCAAATTCATTAAAGTCAACATGACAATAAAATTTCATTTGGTTTTTGATTGAGTTTAAAATCTCTTTGTTGTTGTGCCCTAAGGATGCGTAACCAGTCCAACCACTTGTAAAATCAAGTACTTTTCCATAATTTGATAAATATATATATTCGTTTTCTGCTGAAATAAACTTTGGAATTGATTTTGATCTAAATTTTTTAAAAGTATACATTAATGCTTGATTATTTTTCTTATTTCTTTTTTAATTTCTTTTATATCATTTGTTATTATTTTATATTTTTTTTTATATACTTTGTTAATAAAGCCTAGCTTTGCATTATTTTTTAAAATTACTAAATTTCTGGTAATCTCATAAAGTATTTTTATTGGTAACATTTTATTATTTTTTTTATTAATGACTTTTTTAAACAAATATTTTCTTAAGTATATCTGTTTTAATATATAATAATTTTTAAAACCTGGTCTTAAATTTTCTAAATAATCAAAAATAAGAGTTTTTTTTCTTAAAAAATAGAAATATTCAGCATGACCACTTCCATTTCCAATATAACCAAGACTATTATTATAAATAACTACTTTACTATTTATATCATCTATTTTTATAAAATCCTTAATGAAAAAAATTTTATTTTTGTACTTTTTGTTATTCTTTATTTTTTTATAAAGAAAATCTATACCCAACTCTCTATCCTCACCTAAAATCAAAATATTTATTTTTTGCCTGATTAAAAATTCTAAAACTTTAATTACTTTTTCTTTTTCAGAACTGTTGATTTTTGATTCTGCAGACTCAAAGCAATTAAAATAATTAAAATTCTTATCAGTCAACTCTTTAACAAAAAAACAAACATATTTTTTGGACTTAAAACAATCAAGATTTATGAGTTTATCGATTTTGTTATTACTACTTGTATTTCTTAACAAAGTATTTCTAATCTTTAATGTATTGGGAATACTTAATAATTTTTCAACATTAAATTTAGTTTTCTCAATATACTTTGAGCTGACTACATTGAAAAATATTTTATAATATACTCTCACATGAGGAATTTTAAAAAAAATATTTATAATTTTATTATTATTAACTCTAATTTTTAATATTTTTTGCTGAACTGACCCTAGGTTTAAAAACTTAGCATTTTTGAAATATTTTTCACACAATGCAATAAATAAAATATAATCACCATAACCACCAAGTTTAAATAAAAAATTTTGTTTAAATATTTTTTGTCTAAAAATTAACTCTATTATAATTAATTTAGAATAACAAAATTCAAAAATATTTTTAAAGGATTTTAAAACAGGGTAAATTTTTATAGTAATCATACTATAAAAAAGTCTTATCTAATATTTTGATCTTAATATATTTAGAATTTATTTTTTTAACATTAAATAAATTAAATAAGTAAAACTTTAAACATATTAAAACTCTTCTTAGAAAAAAGTATAGATTTTCTAAAAATTTACCTAATTGCTTTATTTTACCTTTTTTAGAAATAATTGATAAAATATTTTTTTTTAGAACTTTGATTTCAAATTCCATAGGTAAATAAATAAATATGAAACATTTTAAATAATCTAAACATGATACATTTACTTTCTCATAATTATAATGTTTTAAAATTGGAAAAAATAAAGTGTTTAAAATTAATTTATCCTTTTTTTTTATTTTCTCTTTCCAATTATTATAAGTCCTATTTTTTTTCCATTTATCTTTGTAAATTTTTTTCTGACTACTATCGCCATTCCATATTTTTCCAGCAAAAGTCGATACTAATAATGAATTTTTAAACTTAATATTTAAAAATTTTGAAATTGAGAATAAAGTCTTTTTGTGAGGTAAATCCTCTAATCTAATACATGTATATTTTAATTTAAGTTTTTCCCCATAATTGCTATGTACTAAACATCTGTACATTGTAATATAGTGATGTCTCAAATTAAAAAATCTATTTGGATATCTATCAGCCAAATTATAAATTGTTGATAGGTATGCGGCTCTTTGATCTCTAATTGTAAAAATATATTTACTTTTTCTAAAATCTTTTGAAAAGTGAACTAGTTCATCTAAATTATGCGGATGCATTAATAGAATTTTTTTATTTTTAAAATTTAAACCTAACGCAATATTATAAGCAAAATAAACTGCAAGAGAGAAATTTTTTTTTGTAAAACCCTCTAAATTTAAATAATTAAACATGGCATATTTAAATCTGTTTAAATTAATATTTATAAATTCATTTTTACTTTTTCCCATTTTATTTTTGCCTTCAGAATTATCATTTTTTGTACAAAGCCAGTCATGGTAAATATTTATGAATTTTGTTATTGATAAGTTGATATTTTGCTTGTTAGCATTATTAAAATTTATTTTAGGGAATAATCCAACATATAAACCAACCGAACCATTGAAAGTTAATACTTCTGGATGTCCATCTAGTAAGCTTTGAAAATAATCTGATCCACTGCGTGGTGTTGCTACAATACAAAATATTCTTAATTTTTTAAAATAACTGATTTTTTCTTTAACTTTCATCTTTGAATTAGCATATAGATTTAGACATTTTATATCTTACTTCTTTTCAATAGCTATAAATTTTAAATAGTTAAATAGTTAAATTTTAATAAACAAAAGATTAAATATTCATTATAAACTAAATACAAAATTTTTATAAATTATTATGTTATTTAATACTAAAGCTCAAACTCTTTCTCTTTTAAAATTAAAAAGAGCAATAATTCCAAAAATATTTTATTTCAAGGTAGTTGAATTTAAAAAAAATCCAGAAAAATACTTACAATCTATTAAAAAAAAATTTTCAAAGAAAGTTGCTGTAAGATCTTCGTCTGCAAATGAAGATCAAGAAAATAATTCACTAGCTGGTTATTTCGATTCCTTTTTAAATATTAATTCTAATAAAATAGATGAATTAAAAAGTTCTATCAAAAAAGTAATTAAATCATATCAAAGAAAATCAGATAAAAAGGATGAGATTTTGATACAAGAAATGGTTTCTGATGTAAAATTTTCAGGAGTTATAACCACTAATGACAAGGTCACTGGTGCTCCTTATATACAAATAAATTTTAGTACTGGAAACAAAACTAATACCGTTACATCTGGTGGACGTGGTTCAAAAAGTTTTATTTTTTATAAATACTCTAAATATAGACCTAAAATAAATTTTATTAATAAACTAATAGATCTTTCTTTAGAAATTGAAAAAAATATTAATAAAGAATTTTTAGATATTGAGTTTGCAATAGATAAAAATTATAAAATTTATATATTGCAACTACGAAGACTTGCAAACCGAGAAACATATTTAGATATATCTAGTTGCAATCAAATGTTGCTTAGAATTGAAAAGAAAATTAATAAATTAAAAATGAAACATTATGATCTTCTTGGAAAAACTACGGCATTTGGTGTAATGCCTGATTGGAATCCAGCTGAGATAATTGGAAATAAACCTAAAAATTTAGCTCTTTCATTGTATCAGGATTTAATAACAAATAAAATTTGGTCGATTCAAAGATTTAATTACGGTTTTAAAAATGTTGTATCAAATCATTTGATGACTATTTTTTTAGGATCACCTTATATTGACTTAAGAGTAGATTTTAATTCTTGGTTACCTGAAAAATTAGATAATAAAATATCTGAAAAATTAATAAATTATTATATGTCTACATTTATTAAGAATAAAAACTTACATGATAAAGTAGAATTTGAAATTTTATTTACATGTCACACACTTCAAACAAAATCTAAACTTAAAGATAAATTAAAAAAAGTTTTAAGTACTAAAGAAATTAGTCAATTAGAATTATGCTTAAAAGAAATTAATAGAAAAACTTTTAAAAATTATTTTATAGATAAATTAAAAATTTCAAAATTAGAAGATAAACAAATTAAATTAAAAAAATCAAAAATGTATTATATTGATAAAATATACTGGCTTGTTGAAGATTGTAAGAATCTTGGTACTCTGCCCTTTGCTGGACTTGCAAGATCAGCCTTCGTATCAAAAGAAATTTTACAATCAATGGTAAAAACTGGAGTCATAAGCAGTATTCAATATGAGAATTTTTTAGAAAATATTATAACAATATCCTCTGAGATGAAAAAAGATATTAGCATAAAATCGAAAGAAAATTTTATCAAAAAATATGGACATATAAGGCCAAACACATATGAAATTACTACAAAAAATTACAAAGATAGTTTTGATAAATATTTTGATACTAAAAAAATTTTACAGTCATCAAAAAAAAAGCGGAGAGTAAATTTTACTACAAATCAAAAAAAACAAATAATGCAATATTTAAAAAAAAATAATTTTAATTTTACCATAAATCAATTTTTAATTTTCTTGTCAGAAAGCATTGCTATGAGAGAATATTCAAAATTTATATTTACCAAAAATATTGATGCAATTTTTAATTATTTAAAAATTTTCCTTAAAAGATATAAAATTAAAGAAAATGATATTGCATTTTTAGACATTAACACTATTAAAAATTTTTATTATAATCTTTCAAATCATAATATAAAAGATACTTTGTTAAACGAAATTAATACCAACAAAGCAAATTATTTAGAAAACGTTCAGCTTAAACTGCCTGAGGTGATAACAAATAAGAAAGATATTTACTTCTACTTTGAGGGGGATAATAAGATTAATTTTGTAGGAACAAAAAGCATAACTAGCAACATTTTAGAAATAAAAAAAATTAAAAATAAAAATCAAATAAAAAAAAAGATAATTCTCATTGAAAATGCTGATCCAGGCTATGATTATCTTTTTACATATAAAATAGATGGGTTAATTACTAAATTTGGAGGAGCAAATTCTCATATGTCAATAAGATGCTCTGAACTTGGAATTCCTGCAGCAATAGGTGTGGGAGAAAAAAAATATAACGAAATAATTAATACAAAAAAAATCATGATAGACTGTTTAAATGAAAAAATACTTTTAATTTCATGACCATGAAAATATTATTAGTTCCAACAATTAGGGAGACTTACAAAAATCAATTTGAATATAGTGTTGACTTAAGATTAATCAATTTTTTAAAAAAAACTTTTAAAAGTTTAGAAATTACAATCTACAACGGTTCGAATAATGATAATTACAATTTAATAATACTCACAGGTGGTAATAATTCTAATTTGATCCAAAAGAAGGACAAAATAAGAAATAATATCAATAATAAAATTTTTAATTTTGCATTAAAAAAAAAAATTAAATTATTAGGAATTTGTCATGGCGCTCATTTTTTAGCAGAAAAATTACGATTTAAAATTCAAAAAAAGTCAGGACATGTAGGAAATCATGAAGTTTTCTTTTACACTAAAGATCTCAAGATTAATAAAAGAGTAGTGAATTCATATCATAATGAAGTTATAAAAAGGAAAAAATCAAAAATTGTTAATAGTTTTGGTATTTCAGAAGATGACACAATAGAGGCCTTTCATGTAAAAAAAATGAATATACTAGGGATTATGTGGCACCCCGAAAGGTACAGTAAGATCAAATCTTTCGATCAAAAATTGTTAAAGGAGTTTTATGCAACTAATAGTATTATCGGCTGGTAAGGGTTCAAGATTACCAAATAAATTTAGAAAAAAACCAAAATGTTTAGTTGAAATAATTTCAAAACCATTATTACTTTATAACAAAAATTTTTTTAAAAAATTTAAAGATAAGATTATTGTAGCAGGCTACAAATACACGCACTTAAAAAAAATTTCTGAAAAGATTGGTTTTAAAACTATTGTAAATAAGAAATACGCATCCACAAATATGGTTTATAGTCTATGTCTAACTAAAAAAATGATCAATCAAGATGTAGTAATAGTATACGGTGATGTTATTTTTCATGAAAAAATTTTTAATCTTTTAGAGCCTAAAAAAAATCTATTACCTATAAATATTAATTGGTTCAAAAACTGGAAAAAAAGAATGCCATTAAATAAAGTCTTAGAGGATGCAGAAAACTTATTTATACAAAAAAAAAATTTAGTGGAAATAGGAACAAAAATTAATAAAAAAAAGATACCTAAATATCAATTTATGGGGATTTTAAAACTAAAAAAGAAAACATTTTTTAAATGTTGTGAATTTTTTAAAAAACTTAAAGACAATAATATAGATATGACATCATTTATTAACTTATGTATTAAAAATAAAATAATGAATTTAGAAACATTCAAATATAATGATTACTGGTATGAGATTGATACAATTTCAGATCATAAATATGCGTATAAAGATTTAAAAAAATGGTAATCTGGATTATTGGCTTATCAGGATCTGGTAAAAGTTATTTATCAAAAAAAATATATGCCAACGTAAAAGGGAAAAAAATTTTAGTTGATGGAGATATTGTAAGAAAATACATAACTTATAACTTAAAGTACACTAAGATTGATCGAGAGAGAAATTCCCTAATTATATCTGATCTTTGTAAATTCTTAGAAAAACAAAAATTTACCGTTGTATGTTCTATACTCTCAATTTTTAAAAAACATCAAAAGCTAAATAGGACAAAATTCGAAAATTATTTTCAAATTTATCTAAAAAATAATCTAATCAACTTAAAAAAAAGAAATAATAAAAATATTTATTCTAAAATAAATGTTGTTGGTAAAAAAATAAAATTTCCAATCCCTCAAAAAAATGATCTTATTATTGAAAATAATTTTAAACCTTATAATAAAAATCTAATAAATAATGTTATAAAGAAAATTAATAATGCAAAAAAAAATAAAAAAAATTATTAAGAAGGCAAGAAAATTAAAATATCAAAAAATTATTTTTTCAAAAAACGACTATATTCTTAGAGAAAAAGAAATCAAATCTATTTTAAATAATAATATGATAAATGATAAAAATAATCAATTTTGTAATTCTTGTGATTTCTATTCAAAATTTTTAAATATGAAAAATTTCATAAAATTTTATGAAAAATTTAACTCAAATTTAAAATTAAAAGAAGAGTATGACATTACAACATTAAAAAAAAAATCGAATAAGAACGCTTGTTTTAGATCCTATCTTCTATTCACCAATTTACTAATTAAGTGTAAAAAAATAAATAATATTCAAAAACTTAATACAATTTTAAAAATTAACGACCTGTTACTCTGCATTTATTCAAAAAAGAGTCATTCTTATTTGATTAATAAATTTAAAGTACCAATCTTATATGAAAAAAAATTATTAAAAAAATATTTATGATTAACCTTATACTTTCTGACACTGATAGATCTCTTTGTTACCTTCATGAGATTATTAAAAATAAGATTGAAATAAATAAAATATTTCTCTATTCAAAAAATTATGGACCGACATATAAATTTATTAAAAAAAAAAAGATTATGTGTCCTATGATTTTATTTAAAACAAATGATGTTAATTTAATAAATTTGGATAAAAAATTAAAATTATCTAAATCAACTATTAATATTATATCAACATATCCTGGAGAAATAATAAAGAAACCATCACTGATAAAGATAAGATTACTACATTGTCACCCTGGAGATTTGCCAAAATTCAAAGGTAGCACAACTATTTATTACACAATAATACAAAAGAAAAAAATATGCGTATCTATATTTGTAATTAGCAAAAATATTGATAGTGGAAAAATAATTTATAAAAAATATTTTCCATATCCAAGAAACGTTAAAGAAATTGAAAAAAATTTTGATAACAAAATTAGGGCGTTAACATTAATTGATTATTTAAAGATTAATAAAAAATGCAATTATAAAAGTACAAAAATAAATTATTTACCATATTATATTGCACACCCAATAATTAGACAAATTGTTTTAAATAAAGCTTATTTAAAATCATCAAAGCTTAATAAATGAAATTTTTTTTTAAGAGAAAAATATTTACTATAATTTTTGATTTTATTATTTTTTGACAGATTGTCTAACGCTGTATTAATTTTTTTATCTAAATATTTATCACCAAAGATTATTTCCAAATATATTCTAGAGCCAATCTTTTTTTTATTTCTATAGAAGAAATATTTATTTGATAATTTTAATAAATTTTTAAATTCTTCAACAGAGGGATAGTAAAGCTGGTAACCAGTTTCGAGCAACATACTTTTTTTTTGTGGATAAAGTGAAATGTCAAAACTTCCAGAAGAACAATTGTTTACAAAATTAGTCAAATAAATCATGTTTTTTTTTTCATATAACAAAGTTACTCCCTTGGAAAAAAAAATTGCACCGAAATAATAATTTTTTTTTATATTTTTAGATAATTGAATTTTATAATTTTTATAAAAATTTTCTGAAAAAAAAATAAATTTTTCTGAAATATCATTTCCACAAAAATTTATTTTCTTTAAATCTAACTTCACAGGCAAAATTGAATTCAAAAATTTAAAATAAAAAATTTTTTCATATAGGGTAAAACCGAACTCATAAAATTTATTATTTTTTGTATTTAAAATTATTAAAAAATTTATTAAATTAAATCTTAAATCTTTTATGTCATGTAGTATATTTTTATGAAATTTTATTTTTCTTTTTATAACTCTATCAAGATTGAAAATATCTTTAAAATATCTTCCCAGCATATAAGTGTCATATAAATCTCCATTTAATGTTTCATATATTTTTCTTTTTCCTGATTTTTGAATTCCAAAATCTAAAAAATTTTTTTTAATATTTTTATTTTTCATTAATTGTAAAGTTTTAAACTTTTAATTTAAACTTGGTATTTTTTTTCTTAATTTCATAGCAAGTTTTGGGTCAATATCAAAATAAATCATCCCTTGACTTTTTTTTTTTAATTTTAAAACTTCACCATCTGGTGAAATAATTGCTGTATGCCCAAAGGTTTCTCTTTTTATATTGTTTTTTCCTGTTTGTGCTGGAGCAAATATATAACAAAAATTTTCTATTGCTCGTGCTCTCAATAAAGTAATCCAATGTTTTTCACCTGTTATTTTTGTAAACGCTGACGGTACTGAGATAAAATTTAAATTTTTTTTACTTAATTTTCTAAAAAGTTGTGGAAATCTTAAATCATAACAAATGGTAAGACCTAATTTTCCCCATGGCAGATTAACTGTTTTTAATTTTTTTCCTGGAATAAATGTTTTACTTTCATTGTGTGTTTCATTTTTTGAGAGCTTTACATCAAACATATTTATTTTATCATAAAATGCTTCTATTTCACCTTTTGGATTGATCATGATTGATCTATTTCTTAACTTATTCTTTTCTTTTATAAATAATGATCCTATCAATATCCATTTTTTATTTTTTTTTGAAATTAACTTTATTTTTTTTATAATTGGATCTCTATTCATTGCATATGAATAGTTAAGAACTTTCTTCTTATCTACCGAAAGTATTGTTGAGGCTTCTGGTGTAATTATAAGATCAGCTTTAATCTTAATCGAATCATTAATAAATTTTATCAGATTAAGACAGTTATGATGATAATCTTCACCACAAGACAATTGTATACATGCAACTCTCATATAAGAGGTTTGTAATTTAATTAATTCAGTTTCAATAAATATATTACTTTATAAAAATTTTTTTCAGTGCATAAATCAAGCCAATTGAGCTATTAGTACTGGTCAGCTACACGCATTACTGCGCTTCCACATCCAGCCTATCAACGTGGTGGTCTACCACGGCTCTATAGGAAGAA
>Ga0209223_10000428_pt1 | contig 48740 bp, 45 predicted proteins | sample COG_06_FD_184750 | JGI IMG/M metagenome (GOLD analysis project Ga0209223, IMG submission 184750) | Pelagic Microbial community sample from North Sea - COGITO 998_met_06 (SPAdes) (version 2) | ecosystem: Environmental > Aquatic > Marine > Neritic zone/Coastal water | place: Helgoland, sampling... | reverse complement strand
GGGGCTTATTTTGTAGGTAAATCAATGGGTAAGACAAAATTATTTGAGCGCATCTCTCCTAATAAGACCTGGGAAGGAACTATAGGAGGCGTACTCCTCGCAGTCGGTGCTTTATATTTCTGGAGTATATATTTTGATAACCTCACAACGATTGAATGGCTTGGACTTGGTTTGCTAGTTTCAATTTTCGGAAGTTTTGGAGACTTAATCGAGTCTTTATTCAAGCGAACCTTCCAGTTAAAGGATTCTGGTACCGTTTTAAAAGGCCATGGCGGTTTTCTTGATCGCTTTGACGGATTTATCGTTGCAATACCATTCGCCACTGCTTATATCATGTTCATAACATGATTTAAAGAAACCTTAATTTGTTAGGTCGTATTACTTTAAAATTTCACTAATTTTGCTTGAACTACGAAAACAATCAGTACACCGTATATGGCATATATAGAGCCGGCCCCAATTAAGGATAAAGCGAATCCTTTCGATTCAATGATGTCGCGATTCATAATAGCTGCAGAAGCACTAGGACTTGATGAGCAAATCTTTAACGTATTAAAATCACCATCAAAGCAAGTATCTGTTTCACTCCCTATAACTATGGATGATGGAACGATTCAAGTATTTGAGGGTCATCGCGTTATTCATTCAAATATCCTAGGCCCTTCCAAAGGAGGTGTCAGGTACGCGATGGACGTACACCTTGATGAAGTCAAGGCATTAGCAGCTTGGATGACATGGAAATGTGCTGTCGTTGATATTCCTTATGGCGGTGCCAAAGGCGGTATAAAATGTGACCCAAGATCAATGTCCGCGGGTGAAATGGAAAGATTGACAAGGGCTTATACGCAAGCAATGCTTGGTGTTTTTGGTCCTGACAGAGATATTCCTGCACCAGACATGGGTACTGGCCCAAGAGAAATGGCTTGGATGATGGATGAATATTCAAGGGCACATGGTACCACAGTGAATGCAGTGGTAACAGGAAAACCTTTGGTACTTGGTGGTTCATTAGGTAGAGCTGAAGCGACTGGACGAGGTGTGATGGTTACTGCATTGGCAGCAATGGAAAAGTCACAGATCAATCCTTATCATGCTTCCGTAGCTGTTCAAGGTTTTGGAAATGTAGGTTCGTTTGCCGCATTACTACTTGAAGAAAGAGGCTCTTCGATCTTGGCAGTAAGTGACATTTCAGGTGCATACTACAACGAAAAAGGAATTAATATCCATGAAGCCATTGAGTACAGAAATGGAAACAATGGTACGCTTGAAGGATATAAAGGAGCGGAAAAAATGGATGACGCTAAAGACCTTCTTTTCTTAGAGGTTGATGTACTTGTCCCTGCTGCTGTTGAAGATGTAATTAATCTAAAAAATGTTGATAAAATTAAAGCGAAAGTAATTGTTGAAGGTGCTAATGGACCTACTTCTGCTGAAGCCGATAAGGTAATCAACGAAAAAGGCATTTTAGTAGCACCAGACATTCTTGCCAACGCAGGTGGTGTTACCGTTTCCTACTTTGAGTGGGTACAAAACCGTTTAGGTTATAAATGGACGCGCGAACGTGTCAACAGACGATCTGATAGGATCATGAAAGATGCTTTTGACAAAGTTTATGAAACTTCTATCAAACACAAATGCCCATTGAGAATTGCAGCATACATCGTTGCAATTGACAAAGTAGCCGAAACATACAAGTTCAGAGGCGGTTTCTAAAGAAACGATTATGAAGATTCATAAAGAAGGGCATGTATTCCTCATTGCCCTTTTACTCATTTTAGGTGGTATTAATTTTGCTCTACTAAATTTCACTGCACTTTCAAGTACAGGGTGCGCTGTTGCAATTGTATGCAGTAGTATCCTATACCTTTTTTTTCTGCAGTTTTTTCGATCACCAAAAAAGGTAATTGAAATAAACGATAAGCATATAATTGCACCGGCTGATGGTAAAGTGGTTGTAATTGAAAAGACTACAGAGACAGAATTTTTTAAAGGAGATCAACGCATTCAGATTTCCATCTTTATGTCCCCTTTAAATGTACATGTGAATCGAAATCCAGTAACAGGACTTGTTAAATATTTCAAATACCATCCTGGAAAGTATTTAGTTGCATGGCATCCAAAATCTAGCACTGAAAATGAACGTACTACTATCGTTTATGAAGTGCATAAGGGGGTTCAAATTTTAGTCCGACAAATTGCTGGAGCAGTAGCAAGGCGAATCAAATGGTACGTAGATACGAACCATTCCGTTATTCAGGGCAAAGAATTTGGATTTATAAAATTTGGCTCTCGGGTTGACCTTTTCTTGCCTCTAGATACTCAAATCAATGTTAAAATAGGTGACAAAACTGTAGGTGGAAAAACAGTCATTGCAGAATTCTTATAAAATTTCATCCTCACAATTTTAAGAAACATAACACATTCGTAAGAAATTACGTATAACCGAAACATACCTTCTCTAGCCGTCCGCTATTAGAGAGAAGTCAATCACAACCTACCTTAGATTAGAACAGCCGAAGAGCGATCTCTTCGATATCAACCTTTTTCTAAATTTCTGTTTTACAGCCGAATACATATTACAATTCAAATATATTTTAACGGTTAAAATTCAAATTAAACAACAAAAATTATGAAAAGGTCATTAAAAAATTTCGCAGTATTAGTAGTTCTATCAGTCTTTTTTGTCAGTTGCACAGATGATGTTGATACGTCACCATCAATTCCCACAGCGTCACCTAGTGCCTTATCTGCACTTCAAGGAGAGTGGTAATTAGTTAACTCTGGAGAAGCAAAAGGGAGCCACACATTCCAGATTATAAGTGAAATGGCGGTACAGAAACTATCTGACGGTAGGATAATTAGGGCGTCTGAATTTGAAATAATTAATAACAGTGAAGGCCAGTCATTCGTTTATGGCAAAAACTTAGTTAAGCCAGTACGCGGTCATAAAGGGCCTGATTTCTTCCGAAATACTAAAATAATTTCGGTGAGCCCAAATCAATTAGTTCTTGAGGGGAATGGCGTTTTTACTTTTAGAAAATCAGATCCAAATAATTAATTCCATATGATCAGTTCTCATATTAGGTCTAAGAGCTGATGATATAACTCACTAAAAACAGAATACACTAGAGCATTTGTTCTAGTGTATTCATTAATTTTTTAAGGTAGATTGAATCTACTTGGTCAAAATCATCAAGTTGATCTGAATCTACATCAAGGATCAAAGCAACATCATCATTTTTCATAACAGGTAAAACTATTTCTGATTTAGAGTCAGAACTACAGGCAATATGTCCTGGAAATACATCTACATTAGGCACGATTAGCTCCTTCGCTGTTTCCCAAACTGTTCCACAGACGCCTCTTCCTTTTTGAATTCGAGTACAAGCAATAGGTCCTTGAAAAGGGCCTAGTACCAATTCATCCTTCCTTACAACATAGAATCCAACCCAAAAGAAGTCCATCCCAAATTTCAATGCCGCAGCAATATTGGCCAAGTTGGCTATTAAATCAGTTTCACCAGTTATCAAAGCCTCGATCTGCGGGATCAGAGATTTATATTTGGCCTCCTTGGATACTTCTTTAGCAATAAAAAGTTTTTCTGCCATCAGAGTGTCTTTAAATTCGTTTTTGTTTGTTCATTAACCATATTACCGGTGTTAATGGTTCCTCTTTTTTCAATCATTAATACATGTGCTTCTTCTAAGGCAACAGGTTTATGTTCTACCCCTTTCTTTATCACCATGAGGTCTCCTTGTTTGAGGACTTTGGTTTCACCTTCCAATTCAATCTGTATTGTCCCCTTAAGGATTAGAAAAAGCTCATCTGTATCACTATGATGATGCCATACAAATTCACCCTTAAACTTGGCAATTTTTGCATCATGGTCATTGATCGTCCCAACAATTACCGGACTCCAGTAATCTTCGATTTCATCTATGCCTTCCGAAAGGTTAATTTTTTTCATTGATATAAATTTCTAGTGTATCATTTAGCACATTTATTACCTCTGAAGAGTTAATTTCTAATCGAGGTGCCTTGATGCCCTTTACGAATGTTGTGGCATTACTAAAAACGCGTGCTTCATCCCAAAGATCACTAGAGATAAAATCATTTAGCACCTTGGAGCCACCCTCCACAATCAAAGACCGAACTCCTCTATCTCCTATATCTTTCAAAAAGTTAGTGATAAAATCTGCCTCCTCGACTTTCACAAATTCTAAATTCTTTGATTTAAAGTCTTTCTCCAGATTGTAAACTAATGTGGGTATTGTCTTATCAAATAAATGCAGCTCCTCACTTAAATCTAATGCCTTGTCAAACACAATTCTTAATGGATTCTCTCCATTCCAATCCCTTACATTCAATGTGGGATTATCATATTTAGCAGTATTAAAGCCTACTAAAATTGCATCCTCTTCTGCTCTCCACTGATGTACCAATGTTCTTGAAGCTTCATTACTGATCCATTTGGAGTTAAAATTTTCCCTCGCGACAAAGCCATCCTTGGTCTGGGCCCATTTTAAAATTACATAGGGGCGATTTTGCCCAATCGATTTGAAAAATCGCTTATTTATCTTTTTGCATTCCTCCTCCAACAAGCCGGTTTCTACTATTATTCCAGCCGCCTTTAATTTCTCAACTCCTTTTCCACCAACCAGAGGGTTCTGATCAATACAACCAATTACTACCTTTCCAATATTCATTTGTACTAATAAATCAGCACAAGGAGGCGTCTTTCCATGGTGTGAACATGGCTCCAATGTAACATAGCAAGTGCTTGTTGGTAATAAAGAAATATCATTTACACTGTTGATCGCATTTACCTCCGCATGGCCTTCTCCGTATTTAGCATGCCAACCTTCTCCGATTATTTTATCTCCATGCACAATAACACAACCTACCATCGGGTTAGGGCTCACCCTCCCCTTGCCGTTTCCTGCCAGTTCTAGGGCACGTTGCATGAATAGTATATCTTGATTTGACATCTCCTCAAAGTTAACATGATGTTTTATATGATCTAAATTTCCTAGTTTCGCTTCATGTCGGCAAAGCACTTATTTTTTCAGAGTCAAGTGTCTCAAATTGAGACATCCTACGGAAAGGCCGAAGCAGAAGAACTTATCTATAGACTGATAGATGCCTATTTTGACAAAACAAGATTAGAATATTGGGACCTCACTCAAACAAACCTCGACCTAGAATCCCCGGAAATAAAAAATATTTTTGCCCAAGCCATCAATCGACTACTTCAATTTGAACCTGTCCAATACATTGTTGGCCATACTTTTTTTTTAGATTATAAGTTAGATGTTAGCCCTGCTGTATTAATTCCACGGCAAGAAACAGAAGAGTTAGTCGCAATGATTATTGCAAATGAAAAAGAGAACAGAGGCCTAAAGATCCTCGACATTGGTACCGGATCAGGTTGCATACCAATCGCCCTGTCCTCGGAACTCGATTGCAAAGAAGTAATCGGACTAGATGTCAGTAACGATGCACTGGAAGTAGCAAAGGCAAATGCGCAGACAAATAAATCATCGGTGGAATTCCGAAACTTAGATATTTTAAGCGAAGAGATTCCAAAATCAACGTTCGATATTATTGTCAGCAATCCACCATATGTCTTAGAGTCTGATAAAAAGGCAATGGATAAGAATGTTCTGAATTATGAACCCGGTTTGGCCCTTTTTGTGCCAGATGATTCCCCATTAAAATTTTATATAGCGATTGCTGAAAAATCATTGGCTGCTCTTGTAGAAGGCGGAAGGCTCTACTTCGAGATTCATGAAAAATTTGGTCGTAAAATAAAATCCTTAATGGAGCAAATGGGGTATCTGAAAGTTGAAATTCATCAAGATATATTTCTTGAAAAAGATAGAATGGTATCGGGAATTAAAGGATAATATCAAGATTTATTTTATTAAATAATATTGCTTCGTTTAAACAAATCGTAAATGCAATCACTGATATTACTTCATGGTGCTCTTGGAAGCAAAGCTCAATTTCAGTCACTTGAAGTTTCATTGTCAAAATATTTCTACGTTCACAGCATCAATTTTTCTGGGCACGGAGGACTATCTTTTTCAAGCTCTCCTTTTGGAATTGAGACTTTCAGCCGCGAATTAAAAGATTATATAGTTAGTAATAAATTGCATGGTGCTAATGTTTTTGGTTTCAGTATGGGAGGATATGTCGCTCTTAAACTAGCACAGAGTAATCCTGATTTGATTAGTAAAATTTACACATTAGGTACCAAATTCGATTGGAATCCTTTTTCAGCTGGACAAGAATCCGAAAAACTGCTACCAGCAATCATCGAAGAGAAGGTTCCCAAATTCGCAGCTGTCTTAAATAAAAGGCATCAACCCAATGATTGGAAAGCTTTAGTGGATAGTACGAGGGAAATGATGCTTCAACTTGGTACCAATCCGGTCCTTAGTAAAGCAGACCTTTTAGAAATAACCAATGATTGCCAAATAACAAGAGGTGCGTCAGACAACATGGTTTCGCAGCAAGAAACAGATTGGGCTGCCAATCACCTGCTTTTTGGTCACTCTAAAGAATTACCAGATACATCGCACCCACTTGAAAAGCTAGATAATGACTTGCTTTTAGCAGCGCTAATTAACTTTTTCAAAATTAATTAATAGCCTTCGATAACTGACCCCAAGCCAAAGCGCTTGCGCCAAGTACAGCAGCATTTTTATCCATCAGATGAGAAAGTTTGATCTCTATCTTACCCTGCATAGGTGGATAAATGTATTGCTCAAAATAGTCTCTAGTTGAATCCATCAGAATGTTACCTGCCTTTGCTAATCCACCTGCTATGAAGAAGGCTTTAGGACTTGTAGCTGCCGCAATATCAGCCAGTTTTAATCCAAGAATTTTTGCGGTATAATCTATCGCAGCTGATGCAATAGGATCACCACTTACGGCCAGATCGGTTATCACCTTGCCTGACAAAGACTCAAAAGTACTTCCTCTTAATGGAGTTTCATCTGTTCTTTGCTCAAGTAATTCAAGCACTGTCTTTTTAAGACCAGTTGCAGATGCATAAGTTTCTAAACACCCATTCTTCCCACAATTGCAAGGCCTACCCTCAGGGTAAACATTCAAGTGGCCTAATTCACCAGCCAAACCATCATGTCCATAGATTAATTTATCATTAGACATTATACCACCTCCCAAGCCTGTTCCTAAAGTGATAATTACAAAATCATCCATGCCTTGTGCTCCGCCAAATACTTGCTCACCAATAGCAGCTGCATTGGCATCGTTAGTCAAAACAACGGGTACGTTAAAGTGAGTCTTCAATAATTCTGCAAGCGGCACAATTCCCTTCCAATTTAGGTTAGGTGCATGCTCAATAGTTCCATTGTAAAAATTGCCATTAGGGACGCCCACGCCAACCGCTTTCAATTCAAAATCTTCATCAATTGCATCGAATTTTGAAGTGATATTCCTAGACAAAACTCTTAGGAATTCATTGACATCTTCATGCTCGGACGTAGGCATATTTCCTTCCATTAGAAGATTACCCTGCTTATCTACTAAACCATATTTAGTATGTGTTCCTCCGATGTCTATGCCTAATGTAGATTGAATCATAATTGCTTGCCTTTTTAAAGCTTCGAAATATAATACTAAAAGGTTTCACTATCAGAAGACGACTGAATTATTTAGGTTTTAAAACAAAGTCATAGTTCACTTTAAGCGAAGCTATGACTAAATAAAACCCAGTATGAAAACCATTAAAACTTCAATCCTAATGAAAGCAAGAAGTTCGTACCCGCTTGAGGGTAGTAATAATTCTCTCTCACTTCATAGTCTGCTCCTCCAAAATATCCAAAAGTATAGCCGTTAGATTCATACTCCTCATTCAAGATATTATTCGCCAATAGGCTTAATTCTATTCGCTTAAACGACTTGGATTTAAAGGAATAATTGACACGAATATCATTCACAAAAAACGCGTCAATTTTCCTTCCATCATTAGAAGTATTATCCAGGTATTGTTCACCAACATACTTAGACAATAAGCTGATATCTAATGCTTTAATTGGGCTAAAAGTCAATTGACTACCAAAGATCAGACTAGGTGAAAATGAGATGTCCGTATCTTCAAAAGTAGTTCTCACTTCATTGTATTCATCAAAATTATCACCATAATCAAAAATCACTTCCTCAAAACTTTTAATCTTATTGGCGCTAAACGTAGCGTTTACGTCCCACCTAATATTTCTTGTTAAAGCAGTCCCTAATTGCGCCTCGACCCCAGTGCGATAGCTGTCAGACACATTCGTTCTTATTCCATCTCCAACATCATTTACATCACCTGTGAGGACCAATTGGTTTTTATAATTCATCAAATAATAATTGACCTGAATTGCCATGTTTTGACTCGAATACCTGTAACCTAGTTCGATATTATTAAGTGTTTCATGGGTTGGTTCAGTACCTGGAATTGCATCAATTATATCAGACCTGTTCGGTTCCTTATTGCCAATAGCAAAGGAGCCGTAAATATTTGAAGCAGTATTCAAATCAAATGTCGCTCCAAACTTCGGGTTGAAAAATGTATAACTATTATCAAAATCAATAGGTCTAAGGTCATTATCCGTACCAGTACCCGAGTAATCAACCGTTCTTAATTGCAAGTCTCCATAGAGATTCAAATTGCTTCCCGCCTGATAATTCATCTTTAGAAAAACATTAAAATCTGATTTATCCGAAACGCTTTCATAATACCGGTGTCTAATCGATCCATTACTAGCATACTGCGCCCAAATTACTTCACCCATATGCTTGCCATCATATTGATTAAATGCCCCACCAAGCGTTGCTGAAATCTTATCTTTATCAAAATTTAGGTTATAAGTGATACCATAAAAATCATTGTCTAGCCACCTTCTTCTAATCAAATCTGTTGAAGAGATTGTTGCGCCACCTATGACTACATCGTCCAATAAATAATCTGCAAAGTCTTCGTCTTCTTTATACTCTTCGAAAAAACCGTTGCCTTTAGTATAGTGCAGTGCTGCATTCAGGCTCCAAAAATCATTGACCTGATTCGAAAAATGAAGTTGATAATGGTCTTGGCCATAATCATCTACTTGATTATCGTAGAGGTAATAATTGAATGTTCTACCTGAATTCCTCAAATTATCCGCTTGCTCAGGAGAGTAGCCATTGTTTGAGATGACTTCCTCTATGCCTGCCGCATCATTTTTCAAGCGCGCTTCAGGTGTTCCCCACCAACTCTGATAAGTCTTTTCTTTGCCAGCAAATGTCACAAATTTTAGAATGCTCTTTTTACCATAATATCCAGCAGACAAATAGTAAGAAGTGAGGTCCGATGCAGCTCGGTCTACATAGCCATCAGAAGCAATTTTAGATAGCCTGCCTTCAAAAGCCCATTTATCGTTCAACAATCCGGTAGCATAATTGGCAGTGAATTTCTGAGTATTGAAAGACCCAAATGAGGTGTTAATACCTGCCTGTGCATCTTGCTTCAAATCATTCGTTAGCAAGTTAACCGAAGCACCAAATGCTGCTGCACCATTGGTTGATGTACCTACTCCTCTTTGGATTTGTACATTTTCGGTAGAGCTGGCAAAATCAGGCATGTTCACCCAGTAGACTCCTTGTGATTCAGAATCATTAATAGGAATTCCATTAATCGTCACATTAATTCTAGTCGGGTCGCTACCTCGAATTCTAATCCCAGTATAGCCGACACCCGCTCCAGCATCTGAAGTTGTCACAACAGATGGAGTCCAGTTGAGCAAGAATGGTAGATCTTGACCCAAATTCTGTTTTTGAATAGTTTCGGCATCTACATTGGTAAATGTCGTTGGTGTCTTGTCATTTGCCCTGGTGGCATTCACCACAACCTCACCCAATCCAATGGTTTCTAAGCTCATTTCAATCGATAGCTCAAGGTCCTTTTTAAGTTTCAGGTTTATCTCTTGTCTTTCATAACCAATATAACTCACTGAAAGGGTATAATTACCTGAAGTGATATTGCTGAACACGAAATTTCCTTCTGCATCTGTTGAAGCTCCTACTTCATTGACATTTTGAGTGGCAACCAATTTCAAATTGGCCCCTGATAAAACGTCTTTAGACTCCTTAAGAGTCACTTTCCCTTTAATACTGTGTTGTGAAAACACAGCCGTTTGGACCAGCAATAAAGCTGCTATCCAGATTAAATTTTTCATTTTAATTAATTATTTGGTCAAACATTCAAGAAACTAGGGGTAGCCTCTCTTTTATAGTTTACCATACCTCCCTTCGTCAGCATTATCTGAATCAGGTTCATTGGGTATAATCTCAGCCCGTTTTAATGAGCACCCCTTATTGATCACAATATTAAGTCAGAAAAATTTCACAACAAAGCATCGATTCGTTTCATTGCCATTTTTAATCGCTCGACCCTGCTTCCTTTAACCACAATAAAAGGCAAGTTAGATTTAGTCAGGAGGTCATGGAAAATCTCAAAAAAGTAAGCCCTGTCTTCAGGGTTTTCTCTTAGCGGATCTGCCTCATATGGAATGTCGAAATATGTAAGTAGATAGAGATTGAAAGTTTGTTTGTCAAGTGCTTTCAGTATCCACGGGTCACAAGAACCGTATTTGTATTCACTCCAAACTTTAATTATATGAAGGTCCGTATCAGCTACTAAAACATCACCAAAGTGGTCTTTCTCCAATGATACAACTTGTCCTTTAGCCATTTCAAGAAGGTCCTCTTGTTTGTAAGGCCGCCCTAGGGCATTCAAATATTCTCGCGCAAACTCTGGGATGTATTCTCCTTTATAGGCCTTCGCTAAAGCTTTTGCTAAATCAGTTTTACCAGTACTTTCTGGGCCAATTATCGCAATTCTTTTCATATAGTCTCCTTAGAATGAAGCATTGTCTTTTTCCATGCTACGTAACCCATTAAGGCCATGCCGATGTATAAAAAGTAAAGCAATGAAAAGAAATAGAGCTCTTTATAAAAATATATGCCAGTTGCTAAAATGTTCACAAATAGCCAATAGTACCAATTGTCAATTTTTTTTCTTGCGGTCAACCACATGGCCGTAACACTTAAGATAGAAGTTGTACTGTCCCAATAAGGCAAAGCGGCTGGTTCCATTTCTTCAAACCAATTCGGAATATTTATCAGGACTTGGGCGAAAACTAGGACGCCAAAAATAGACAAGCCCAATGACGATAAAGATCCATTTTTTGACATTTTGGTAATGGTAAGATTGCTTTCACTTTTCTTAGTTCCATGGACCCAATAATACCACCCATATACATTCATGGCTAAGAAAAAAATGTGTAGCAAGAAGTCTCCGTACAATTTGGCCTCCCAAAAAACTACAAATGCCGTGATCACATAGGCGATACCGAAAGGCCAAGTGAGTATGCTCTCTTTTATCAAAAAGACAACACAAAGCACTCCGAAAATCAATCCAGAGAGTTCCCAAAAACTAATAGTTTCAGAATAAGAAACTATTTCATACCAAAAGTCATTGAAACTCATGCGAGCAAATATATCATTTTGTAGTATCTTGAAAGCGAAGAAAAAAAATAAACATGATTAAAGGCATTATCATTCTAGTACTTCTGCTCGTTATTTTCCCATTGGTAACTAAGGGGCAGGAAAAAATATACAACCTTGAAACGGAAAGCGTTTCACCGAATGTTAAGACAATTCTTAATGGCCCCATGACTAAAGAAGGACTGTCAGAAATGCCTTATAAAATCTGGTTTAACACCAACTTTAAAACCTATTTAGTTGACACAGAAACACTAAGCAAAATCAAAAAGAAAAAGCTTAAGGAACTTCGCATCCTGGCATTTATGGGGACTTGGTGTCATGACAGTAATCGTGAGATCCCTCGTTTAATGCGAGTAATGGAAGAACTAGGCATTTCCGATCAATTAGTTTTATATGGCCTCGATGTAGACAAGACAAGTATTGAAGGGCGTGAAAAAGGCTACAATATTAAAAATACGCCAACCATCATTATCTCGATGGATGGAAAAGAGGTGAAGCGAATAATCGAGCGTCCAGAAGTTTCTTTCGAATCAGAGCTCCGAAAAATCGTTAAATAATTATGCTTGAGAATCAAAGTCATCTATTCAACCTTCCGGATGACGTAACTTACCTCAATTGTGCCTACATGTCGCCAATGCTGAAGTCGGTGAGTGCCATTGGACAACAAGCAGTTATTCAAAAAGAGAATCCAACACAAATATTCCCTAAACACTTCTTTGATACTCCGCGACATCTCAGAGAACAATTTGCCAAATTGATATCGGCAGATGATCCAGATGATTGCGTGATTGTTCCGGCTGCTTCTTATGCCATCGAAAATGTGGCTAAAAACATAAACGCAGGCAAGGGTGATAATTTCATAGTACTTGATGAGCAATTCCCGAGTAACCTTTATCCGTTTAAAGTCTTTGAACAAAAAGGAGTTGAATTAAGAGTAATCTCAGCTCCTCCTGATACTGAAAATAGGACAATTGTATGGAATGAGAAAATTCTTAGTGCCATTGACAGCAATACCAAAATGGTCGCAATGGCACATGTTCATTGGACAGACGGGACGTTATATGACTTAAAAGCCATAAGCAAAAGAGCCAAAGAAGTTGGTGCACTTTTTATAATCGATGGTACACAGTCTATTGGCGCTCTTCCATTTAGCGTAAAAGAATTTGAACCAGACATGGTTGTAGCATCAGGCTACAAATGGTTGCTTGGGCCATATGCCATTGGAATGGCTTATTATGGGAAGTATTTCCATGACAAACTGCCGATTGAAAATAGTTGGATACATCGACTCGGGTCTGAAAATTTTGAAAACTTGGTGAATTATCAAGATCAATATCAACCTGGTGCCAGGAGGTTTGAAATGGGTGAAAGTGCTAATTTTGTGTTGGCACCCATGCTCATCGAATCTTTAAAACAACTCAATAAATGGGGCATTCAAAATATTCAGGATTACTGCCAAAACTTAACATCGCCACCGGTTGCAGTGCTTAGAAAATTGGGATTTGTCATAGAAAATGAGGAAGACAGGGCTTACCATATGTTTGGTGTTCGATTACCCCAAGGGATTGATCCTAAAGTTTTGAAAGAGCAATTTGCCAAAATGAATATCTATGTTTCAGTAAGAGGTGAATCTGTGCGCATTGCTACTCACTTATTTAACGACCAAAACGATATGGACAAATTGGTTGAAGGATTTAAAACATTTACCAATGCACAATAGAGTAATAGGTGTATTCGTCCTGCGTGTATTACTGGGTGTTATTTTTATGATGCAGGGTTTCGGAAAGGTATTCACTTGGGGAATGGACAATGTTTACAAGAGTTTTGAACCTTATGAGGAAACATTTTTACCAAAGCTCCTCCTTGTGTTTACTGCTTATTTCACTTCTTATGCAGAGCTAATTGGAGGCTTTCTATTGATAATTGGACTGTTTAGAAATTATGCCCTTTATGCCTTGGGTGCAGTATTACTCATTGTGGCCTTTGGTCATGGATTAACATCACCTATCTGGGACTTAAGCCATGTATTCCCGAGGGCCGTTTTACTAATTTCACTGCTATTAATACCTCAAGAATGGGATAAATGGCAAATCGAAATTATAATTCGAAAACCACAATAATATTATAGATTTATTGAATTTCATTATCTTAATTATTATTAATTCCGACCACTTCTTTTTTTAAATCAGCCAATCTCACTACTTTTATCCCGCAAATAAACGCACCAATTTATTTGCTATGCCACTCGATACAAACAAATTTCTCTTTGAAGCACTGACTTACGATGATGTCCTTTTGCTTCCAGCTTACTCAGAAGTTTTACCCAGAGACACAAGTACACTAACGCAGTTAACTAAAAATATTCGATTGAATATTCCTTTGGTTTCAGCCGCAATGGATACGGTTACTGAACATGGATTGGCCATTGCTATGGCTTTAGAAGGCGGCATCGGTTTTATTCACAAGAATATGACTATTGAGGAGCAGGCCTTGAATGTCCGCAAAGTAAAGCGTTCACAAAGTGGGATGATCTTGGATCCAGTTACCCTTGATGTTGATAGTACAGCAAGGGACGCCGACAACATGATGCGCGAAAACAAGATCGGTGGAATACCAGTAGTTGATAGTGACAGAAAATTGGTTGGCATTGTAACCAACCGTGACATGCGTTTTATTAAAAAAATGGGAACTCCGGTTAGAGAAATCATGACTTCCGAAAAAGTGATTACTGGAGAAATGGGAATAACATTAGATGGCGCAGAAGCTGTACTTCAAGAATATAAAATCGAAAAACTTCCTATAGTCGATGACGAGGGTAAATTAACTGGGCTTATTACTTATAAAGATATTCTTAAAAACCGCGACAGACCAAATGCCTGCAAAGATGAATTTGGAAGGTTAAGAGTCGGAGCTGCAGTTGGTCGTACACCAGATTTATTTAATAGAATTGATGCTTTAATTAATGCCGGTGTTGATGTTGTGAGTATTGATACGGCTCATGGTCATCACAAAGGCGTTATTGATGCGGTTAAAGAGATAAAAACCAAATACCCGAATTTGGAATTGATCGCTGGTAATGTTGCTACAGGAGCTGGAGCAAAAGCATTAGCTGATGCCGGTGCAGATGCTGTGAAAGTTGGTGTAGGTCCGGGATCGATTTGTACCACTCGAGTAGTAGCAGGTGTAGGAATGCCGCAACTTTCAGCGGTAACTGAGGCTGCTAAAGCGCTTGATGGCATGAATGTGCCAATTATAGCAGATGGCGGTGTTCGTTACTCTGGCGATGTTGTAAAGGCTATTGCTGGAGGCGCTAGTGTCATCATGATTGGGTCGATGCTTGCCGGTACAGAGGAAGCACCGGGCGAAGTGATTCTTTATGAAGGAAGGAAATTCAAATCCTATAGAGGTATGGGATCAATTGAAGCAATGGAGGATGGATCAAAAGACCGTTATTTCCAGGATGCTGAAGATGATATCAAAAAATTAGTTCCAGAAGGAATTGTTGGCCGAGTTCCATTTAAAGGACTCGTACAAGAGGTCCTTTATCAGGTAACAGGTGGTTTAAAAGCGGGCATGGGTTACTGTGGCGCCAAAGACATTCCAACTATGCAACAAGCGAAATTTGTCAAAATCACAAATGCTGGAGCAAAAGAAAGTCATCCGCACGATGTCTTTATTACCAGAGAAGCGCCTAACTACAGCAGGTAACTTTAAAAGTCATTTACAATCATATTTTATAACTCATAAAAAAAGGGTCTCAAAATTGAGCCCCTTTTTTTATGAGTTATCTTTTTTCTATGCTTGACCTGCAGTTGCAGCAACTTTAGCACTTGCCTTAGCACGAGCAGTGTCACGCTCTTGGTCAGCTGCAGCTCCTAATGTTTTCTTAGTTAAATCAACAACAATTGGTGTTGCGATAAACACAGAAGAATAAGTTCCTACAAGTATACCTATCATAAAGGCGAATGAAAATCCTCTTAATACCTCACCGCCAAAGATGAACAACACCAATACCACAATAAAAGTGGTAAGCGAAGTAATTAACGTACGACTCACTGTACTGTTAATAGAAGCATTAAATGTTCCAATCAAATCTTTTGAGCCTTTCAATTGAAGGTTCTCTCTAATCCTATCAAATACTACCACGGTATCATTTATAGAATAACCCATGATGGTCAGTAAAGCCCCAATAAAGACTTGGTCTATTTCAAAGCTTATTCCGAACAAACTTGCAATTGCAAATGCGGAAAGCACAATCATTGCATCATGTATCAAGGCCACAATCGCACCAAGTGAGAACTGCCATCTTCTAAACCTTATTAAGATGTAGAAGAAAATAGCAATAATAGAGATAATGAAAGACTTCAAAGATGAATTCTTAATATCATCAGCGATAGTAGCACCAACTTTAGAAGAACCTGCTTTAGTAAACTGTCCTGCCTCCAATTCAGTAGCACCATCAATATATTCTTTACCGGAAATCGAAGATAACTCACTAACAAGTGTGCCGAGCACTTCGCTGTCCATTTCTGTTGACTCATCTTCCACCATATAAGATGTCGTGATCTTTAAGACGTTACTAGCATCATAAGTTTTCACTTCAACTCCAGCATCGCTAAACGCACCACTTGATAATGCCGTTTTGATATCCGATGCTACCATAGGCTCATCAAACTGCATTACATAAGAACGTCCACCTTTAAAATCAACTCCTAGTCTTAAACCACTAGTTGAGATCAAAATAGCGCCAATTAATATCACTGTTCCAGAAATAACATAGGCCAATCTTCTTTTTCCAAGGAAGTCGAAATTGATATTCGCTAACCAACCTTTTGACAAAGGAGTAGCAAAAGAAAGTTTACTTTCATTTCCTTTTCTGCTCATGTAAGTCATGATCACTCTAGTAATAAATACTGCAGAGAAGAATGAACAAACAATACCTACCATCAAGGTAACTGCAAATCCTTTTACTGGACCCTGTCCAAATGTGTAAAGAATAATACCTGTTAAGAACGTAGTTACGTTCGCATCAATAATTGAGCTGTAGGCCTTTTTATAACCAGAAGAAATCGCTTGTACAAGTGGAATATCATTCCGTAACTCTTCCCTAATTCTTTCAAAAATCAGCACATTCGCATCAATGGACATACCAATTGTCAGTACAATACCTGCAATTCCAGGAAGCGTTAATGCAGCACCTAAATTTGCCAAAATCCCCATTATAAAGAAGATATTGAAAAGTAAAGCTACGTTAGCAACAACACCGGCCTTGGCATAATAGAACATCATGAAAACAACAACAATTGCTAATCCAGCAATGATTGATGTAATACCTTGAGTTTGTGCTTCTTTTCCTAATGTTGGTCCAACAACAGCTTCTTCTACAATTCTTGTAGGAGCTGGCAATGTTCCTGCCTTCAATACATTCGCTAAATCCGTAGCCTCTTCAATAGAGAAAGAACCACTAATCGATGAACTTCCGTTTGGTATTTCACCAACAACATTTGGCGCTGTATAAACATAATTGTCAAGTACAATTGCAATACTTCTTTGAATATTGGCTCCAGTTAGGTTTCTCCATTTTTTTGCACCAATTGCATTCATCTGCATTGATACTGCTGGCTGTGCTCTTTCATCTAATGTCTGACGCGCATCGGTAATAACTTCACCGGTTAAAGGTGCTTGTGCACCTCTAAGCATCTTGATTGGATAAAGCTGCAGCAACTCAGTGCCTTCTTCTGCCTTAATTTTCCATAGAAACTTTGTTCTACCTCCAATTAGATTTTTAACAGCTTCTTTGACCAATATTCTATTGATTTTGGCTGTATCCTTTAAGTCATAAAACAACCCTGAAAATGGGCCTGGCTGCATTAAAGTATAAAAACTAGATGCTGTTAATGAAGTTCCTAAAGAATCTAAACTTGTAGAATCATTCGAAACACCTGCTAATTGTTGCTCTAATGAATTTGATGAAGCATCATCTGTTGAAGGAGTTGGCGCTGTTGTAATGCCAGTTCCTGCAGCTAAAGCAGCCCTTTCTTCTTTCAACATATAATCGTTGATGGCATTCATAGTCGCATTGAATTCATTGGGCTCATATACTTCCCAAAACTCAAGCTTTGCAACACCTTGTAATAATTTTCTCACACGAGCTGGATTATCAACACCTGGCAATTCAATTTGAATTCTACCTGTCCCTTGTAACCTTTGGATATTTGGTTGTGAAGTACCAAACCTATCGACACGTGTTCTTAGAATATTAAATGCCCTGTCAATAGCATCATCAACTTCATCATCAATCAAACTGATTACTTCAGCATTAGTTGATTCGAAATCGAGTCTACCTCTATTGGCCGCGTTCGCAAATATTCTATTCAATTGCCCACTTGGGCTAATAGTATTATAAGACTGTAAAAATAAAGTAGTAAATGAGGCCTGGCTATTTTTCTGCAATTCGTTGGCATTTGTCAATGCTTGCAAAAAATCAGGGTCTTGGCTATTACCAGAAAGTCCTTTAATTATTTCTACAGGAGAAACTTCTAAAGTGACATGCATTCCACCTTGAAGGTCAAGCCCAAGGTTTAATTCAAGGTCTTTTACTTCCTTATAGGTGAACTCCGCACCTAAGATATTAAGTACTGGCTCTCTCCAAATAGAGTCCAGGTAAGATTGCTTCTTTTGAGAATCAACAATGCCCGTATCGGGATTCTTGGCAAATTCTGAAGCATCTTTTTGTATTCCTCTTGAGATAAATGTGATCGAGAGGTAATACACACATAAAGCCGTTATGATAACGGTCAAAAAGATGATAGTATTCTTATTCTTCATTTTATTAAGTAATTAGTAGAAATCAATTTATGATAGTACTCAAACTTAGGTTTGAGGCATTATAAGCAGATAGTAGGCCGGGTTAGGGCGCGTTTGTGGAAATTATCTGTCTAAATAAAGTCTTGAAGTGTGCAGTATTATCGAGTGAAATTTCCTGAGGCAAAGGCTTTTCAACCTGTTCTTTAAGCAAAATTTCTCTAATAAAAACTGGAGAGAATGGCTCGAGTGTAAGCGTACTTCCTGGAAGTACTACATCACAACTCAACATTCCTATTTCCGTTTCCGATTCTTCATCATCCGATTGTTCTTGGTTTTGCGTTTGTGCAGTAAGCATTGAACAATGATAATCCAGCACTTCTTGTGAGACCACAAAAGCGGCCACAAGCATTCCAATTGCAAAGAACAAAGTCTTTTGAAAAAGCGATATGTTGGTGAGTTTCTTCATGAAACGGGGCACAAATGTATTGATTCCTTTATAAAAACCATCAGAGAGCCCCTTTTATTTAATCTGCCTGTGTTTGAAATATTTTTTATGTAACTGTTAAGTCAATTTTGAATCAACTAAAATCTTTATTACATCAAGAGCTTTCTGAAAATCTGTGTTATTAGGAATGACTATGTCAGCATTTTCTTTGTGTGGAGCGATGTACTTTTGATATGAAGGTAAAATATGGTTCTCATATTTATACAGTACATCATCTGCATCATAACCTCTTTCTTCCCTGTCCCTTGTCAATCTTCGTTGAAGCTTTACATAATCTTTTGCATCAATGAAGATTTTCAAATCTAATTGCTCTGCGATTTTAGCATAATGAAGGACAAAAATACCTTCGACAATAATGACTGGGGCTGGTTTACGAATTAGAGTTGCTGGTGTGACCTCTGGGTTATTAAAGGTATACTCCATCTTCTCAACAGCTTTGCCTGAGGCCAATGTTCTTAGGTCACTAGCAAAGTGTTCGTAATCTATCGATTCTGGTCGGTCAAAATTGTATTCTCCATTTTTATCAACCAATTGATGCTCACGTGGACGATAATAGTCGTCTTGGGGCAAACAAGTCACTTGATGGTACTTGAAGTTTTCCAAAAGCAGTTTTAAGAATCGCGTTTTTCCCGATCCCGTTCCTCCAGTAATTCCTATAATGTATGGCTTGACCATGGTGCAAAAATAACAGAGATTATTTGATCTAGGATTTCTTTACTAAAAATTCCACCAACTTTTCTATGGCTCTTTTTCTATGACTGATCTGATTCTTTTCTGTCAATCCCATTTCAGCAAATGTAATCGACCGGTCCTCAGGTATAAAAATAGGATCATATCCAAAGCCCTCGTGTCCCGCTAGGTCAATGGCAATCTTACCATCAACGATTCCTTCAAATTGATCTATCTTGCCTTCTTTAATAAGTGTCACCACCGTTCTAAACCTCGCCGTTCGATCTTCATGGCCCTTTAACTCAGATAAAACTTTATTCATGTTGTCCAAGGTATCTCTTTGTAAACCGGCATACCTCGCTGAATAAACCCCGGGATCACCATTTAATGCATTGACTTCAAGTCCCGTGTCATCCGCAAAAACAGCTACATGATAGTTTTTATAAACAAATTCGGCTTTCTCAAGGCTATTTCCCTCTAAGGTCTCTTGGTTTTCAGGCAACTCGACAAGGCAGCCTAGCTCTTTCAAAGACACCACTTCGTAGATCCCATTTAGCATCTCTTGAATTTCTCTCAGCTTATTTAAATTATTGGTCGCGAAACAAATTTTTTCCATAACACTATAAAATTAGGCATAAAAAAAGTGCTGGATCAGCACTTTTTAATTCGATTTATTCAGCTTATCTCACGTCAATTAGGTGGGTATCAAACTGCAACACAGTATTTGGTGGTATACCGGTACTTCCATTATTACCATAGGCAAGACCTGAAGGAATTAGAAAAAGAGCACGTGTTCCTTTCTCTATTAATGTAAACCCTCGCTCCCAACCAGCGATCACATCACCACGGCCTAATACGAAGTCAAATGGCCCAGGAGTTTCAAGACTTGTGTCAAATAATTGCCCACTTAAAAAATATCCCGAATAATGCGTAATAACAGAAGATCCAAATGTTGGTTTAGCACCTGATCCTTCCTCTATAATAATATAATAGAGTCCTGAATCTTCATCTTTTATTGCTTCATCAAAAATATCAAGGTCTTCCAAATAGGCCACAATAGCCGCATCGTCAATCAGCGCTTGTTCAGCCGCATTAAAAATATCGTCTTGCTTACAACCAGCCAAACCAATTATTAATGCACTTAAAAATATAAATAGATTAATTTTTCTCATTACTCTCCTATTTCAACTAATTCAACTTCAAAAATTAAAACTGCATTTGGTGGAATCCCACTTCCCGATCTTGCCGATTCTCCATATGCTAAATCTGATGGCACTAATAATTTTGCCTTTGTTCCTTTTGTTAATAATGCAAATGCTATGTCCCAACCAGGTATAACAGCTCGCCTTCCTAATGAGAATTCATAGGGACCATAAGTTCGACCTTGAGAAAACTTATCGTTTTCTTTGCTAAGGTCACCATCACTCGAATCTATAAATGTACCATCTATTAATCTTACGGTATAATTTACTTTAACCGATTCACCAGGATTTGGCTTCCTACCTTTCCCTCTTTTATCAATAACGTAGTACAAACCTTCCTTTGTACTTTGAGCATCAAGATTATTATCAGCTATATACTTTAGAATTACATTTTTATCAACAATTTTCTGGGCTTCAATTTTCTTAAGAATTTCAGCCTGCTTTCTCGCGTAAAACGCTTCTTGATTGACAACCTTACTAATCCTCATTTTCATTACAACCATCTGGGTGGTATCTTCTAACAATAAAAGGGGAGTACGAGTGGCAATACTGTAGTCTACAGCAGTCATTTTTATATGAACACTGTCTCCTTCAGCACACATTTTTAAGATTGATGTTATTCTTGGCGGTCCTTGATCAGAAGTCATTGCTAAACCATCTTCAGTAACCGTCTTCATCAGTACAGAATCGCCTATGACATTCTCCATTTGCACCAGCATCACTTCTCCTGGTCCTTGCACTTTTCCATCACCCCGTTCTATAAATTTATATAGGGTACCAGTTTCCACTTCCGCCACATAACCATCGCTATTATCACAAGAAGTAAAACCAATGATTAATAATAACAATATAAATACACTTAGCTTCTTCATAATTTTCTTTCTTTCTCTTTATCCAACAAAGCTTTATACGCTGGTAAAACTCCTTTAAACCTTTCTACCGTTGCTTCCAAACTGATCTCCGTTCTTCCTCCAGCGGCATTTCTATGTCCTCCTCCATTAAAGAATTTGGCTGCAATTTCATTCGCAGGAAACTCGCCAATTGAACGGAAAGACATTTTTATGGCCTCATTTCTATCTGTAAACAACGCAGCAAAAACAATCCCCTGCAGCGAAAGCGCATAATTTACCAAACCTTCGGTGTCTCCAGTCCTTGAATTATACTTTGAGAGTTCCTCATTTGTAATGGCAAAATACGCAGTAGCGTATTCAGGTATTACCGTTAATTTTTCGCTTAAAGCATAACCCAAAAATTTCAACCTATCCAGAGAGTTATTGTCATATACCTTCTTTGCAACATTACTATTATTAGCTCCCAATTCAATCAGGTTGGCAACGACTTCATGTACATTTTTAGTTGTATTAGAATGCCTAAACCCACCTGTATCTGTCATTATACCAGCATACAAGCATTCTGCAATGTCTGCATCAATCAAATCTCGGTCTCCTAAGTTCTCGATGAGCTCATAGCACATTTCACAAGTTGCAGCTGCGGTTGTCTTTGACATCTGAAAATCAGCGAAGTCTTCTGGATCCAAATGATGGTCGATGTTAATTTTAAAAGCTTTTGAGGCTTTTACAACTTCTCCCAATTCATTAATTCTTCCTAAAGCAGAAAAATCAAGTGCGAAAATCACTTCAGCCTGATCAATAATTTCTTGTGACTTTTTTTGATTGCCTTCGTTAAAAATGACAACATCTTCATTGCCTTTCATCCAATGAAGAAATACCGGGTAATCGGTAGGTGTAATAACAGTTACATGATGCCCTTTCTTTTTAAGATAGTTAGACATCCCCAATGATGAGCCCAGAGCATCTGCATCAGGTTTATGATGGGTAGTTATTACAATATTTTTTGGAGCACTAAGCAGTGCCTTTATAGGTTCAAGTTCTTGCATTTATTGACTAGCCAATCTCTCAGGCACAGACGAATTCGCAAATTTGATAAGAAAATTAATATGAAACAAAGTATACAGATGGTTTCATGCTGATAATGAGGTGTAAAAGATTTTAAATGTCTTTTAGAGATAAGAAAATAAAGCCTACTTTTGCGCCATAAATTGAAAAAAGTAACAAATAAAAGTTATGGCAACTAATAGAACATTTACAATGATCAAGCCTGATGCAGTAGCAGCAGGAAATATCGGTGGAATCGTTAAAATGATTCAAGAAGCAGGATTTAAGATCATTGCTATGAAATACACAAAACTAACTCCAGCGATAGCGGGAAAGTTTTATGAAGTACACGCTGAAAGACCATTTTATGGAGAATTATGTGAGTACATGTCTTCTGGACCAATCGTTGCGGCAATTTTGGAAAAAGAAAATGCTGTTGAAGATTTCAGAAACTTAATCGGTGCTACTAACCCAGCTGATGCAGCTGAAGGCACTATCAGAAAAATATATGCAACGTCTATTTCTGCAAATGCAGTTCATGGATCTGATTCTGATGAAAACGCCAACATCGAAGGAAATTTCCACTTTTCTGAATACGAAAAGCACTAGGCATTAAATTATTTTATTTAGTAAAAGGCTACCATTTGGTGGCCTTTTCTATTTTTTACCCTGCTTAAAAAACTTTCTTCTTATCCACTTTGGCAGTATTAAAGCCCCGAGTAATAAATAAGGATAATAAGAAAGTAACCTCCAAAATATACTGACACCAAAGGTGTACTCACCAAGGAATGGTTGGTAAAACTCTTGAAAAAAGTATTCAGCCGTACCACTACTGCCAGGGGTTGGAGAAATTAACATCAAAATCCACATTATAATACTTCGGGCGAAGACAAGCATATGATCTGCAAAGCTCAAATCTGTATAAGCCGTAATAAGCGTGTTTAGGATTAAATAGCGGGCAAGCCAAACGAATATTGTTGCACCGATAATCTTATACCAATATGTGCTCACTTTATTCTTCAGCTGCTTGGAGGCAAGTATCAATTCATCACCTTGAACAATCGCGTCATTTCTCCATTTTTTAAGAAAACGCAAGCCCGTTACTTTGATAAGCACCCACTTTGCAGTCCTTGGTCGTATAAGCAAGGCATAACTCATCACCAATGTATAAAATGCAATTAAGCCGTAACTCAAGTAAAAAAAGTAGGGTAAACTATTTCCAAGTCTAGATTGCATATTTCCGTCCGCTGGAAATGCCTGCCCATCTGTAAGAAATATGGCCAGGGGCGCTGAAACCAAAAAGAATAAATTATCCAGAATTGCTGTGAGCATCACAAAGGCCAGGGCTTTACCAAAGGGCAATCCTTGCTTAAATAAAATATAAACCGCAACGGCGGTGCCACCAACTACAGAGGGCGTAACAGCCGAAGCGAATTCCCACAAGACGATGACATAAATACTATCAGTCCATGATAATTCATCGATAGAAAGGGTCTTGATCCGATAGACATATCCAGCCCCTCTTATGAAAATGAAAAGAAAGGTGATGAAAATTGGCATCCAAGCCGCTTCAAAAATTCTTCCTAGAGAGGTAGTGGTAATATTGGGGTCGGAAAAAAATATATATAAAACGATGCCAAGGCTCAGTGCCATTGGTATCCAAACTTTATTAGGGTTTAAAGTTTTGAATATTTCCTTTTTATTGAAGTCCATTTTAACTGACTAGTTTCCCTTCAATTTTTTCAATCCAGAAGTTATTGAAACCATCCCCTAAATGAAGCGTAATTTCTTGCAACTGAAGCAACTCCAGAATTGCTAAAAAATTAAATATCACAACAATTTTATTGTCATCTGTTTCAATTATATCAACAAATGAAAGCTTAGGCTTCTTACTTAATTGGTTTAAAACAAATCCCTTTTGATTCGAGATGGTATAAGGAAATTGCACCACCTCATGGACTGGCTTATTCTTCTCAAATTCATATCGGTTCATCACCTTGCCAAACACCTTAAGAAGTTTATACAAGTCAATGTCCTGTAGCTCAGACTCAACATTACTTCCTTCAGCCAGTTTTTTCAATTCACGAGATACATTTCCTCGGCTTTCTAATTGTTGTCGCTCTGCTTCCATCGTACTAAGCCCCTCAATAACTGACTTGTACTTTTTGTACTCGAGTAAATGTTTTACCAATTCTTCACGGGGATCAATTTCATTCCCCTCTTCATCAAGCGCGGGTCGAGGAAGTAATAATTTGGCTTTGATTCTCATCAAAGTAGCTGCCACCAGAATAAATTCACTTGCTACTTCGACATTCAAATCCTCTAAACGATGGAGGTAGTCCAAGAAATCCTTAGTTATTTTTGATATTGGAATATCATGCACATCCAACTCATCCCTTTGGATAAAAAATAGAAGGAGATCAAATGGTCCTTCAAAAAGAGGAAGTTTTATTTCAAAGCTCAAGGTGTACTCAAATGCGTTTAAATCAAATATATTACTAATCGACTAATAGGCACTCGTTACCAAAAAAATATTTTTAATTTTGTACATTATTTAGAATTAGAAGAATGCTGACTACATTGTCTTCTGATTCCAAATCATACTTTGATAATTGCATGTTAATCAAGCCGGGCAAACTTTTAAAAAACATTGATTCTCCAGATGATCTAAAAAAACTAGATCAGACACAACTGGTTGAAATTTGCGATGAACTAAGACAATACATTATCGATATTGTTTCAGTTTATGGCGGTCATTTCGGGGCCTCGTTAGGCGTTGTAGAATTAACAGTAGCCCTCCATTATATTTATAATACACCAACAGATCAGTTGATTTGGGATGTTGGCCATCAGGCATACGGACATAAAATTCTAACCGGAAGGAAAGATAATTTCCATACAAATAGAATGTACAAGGGCCTTTCCGGATTCCCTAAAAGAAAAGAAAGTGAATATGATGCTTTTGGAGTTGGACATTCTTCTACTTCCATTTCAGCAGCATTAGGCATGGCAGTTGCCAGCCAGTATAAAAAAGATCCAAGGCATCACATTGCGATAATTGGTGATGGTGCAATGACTGGTGGCATGGCATTCGAAGGAATGAATCACGCCGGTGTTTCCAATAGTAATTTGCTAATTATTCTTAATGACAATTGCATGTCAATTGATCCAAATGTTGGAGCCTTAAAGGATTACTTGACGGATGTAACAACTTCTCAGACCTATAATAAGGCCAAGGATGAAGTTTGGAAAATGCTGGGGAAATTCAGCAAGTTTGGTAAAAGTGCACAAGAAGTAGTTTCAAAGGTCGAACATAGCATGAAGTCTTTGCTATTAAAGCAAAGTAATCTGTTTGAGTCCTTGAACTTAAGGTATTTTGGACCTGTTGACGGTCATGATGTGCATCACCTTACGCATGTTCTTAATGATTTAAAAAATATTCCTGGGCCAAAAATCCTTCACTGTGTTACAGTTAAAGGTAAAGGCTTTAAACCTGCGGAAGATGGTAATGCAACAAAATGGCATGCTCCAGGCAAGTTTGATAAAGTAACAGGCGAAGTATTTAAGAAAGTAGAAACGCAACCAAAAGCTCCTAAATACCAAGATGTCTTTGGTCATACCTTGGTTGAATTAGCTGAAAAGAATGAAAAGATAATGGGAGTCACTCCCGCAATGCCTTCAGGTTCTTCCATGAATATTATGATGGAAAAAATGCCTGACAGAGCATTTGATGTTGGTATTGCTGAACAACATGCCGTAACTTTTTCTGCTGGATTGGCTACTCAAGGTTTAATGCCTTTTTGCAACATTTATAGTACGTTCATGCAGCGCGCTTTTGATCAAGTTGTACATGACGTTTGCATTCAAAATCTCCCAGTAAACTTTTGCTTAGACCGGGCTGGTTTTGCTGGAGCAGATGGACCAACGCACCATGGCGCCTACGATATTGCCTATATGAGGTGTATCCCAAATAATATTGTCGCAGCTCCGATGAATGAATCGGAATTAAGAAACATGATGTACACTTCTCAATTACCCAGAGAAGGGCAAGCCTTCACAATTCGGTACCCAAGAGGGCAGGGTGTTATGCCAGAATGGAGAACGGAGATGAAGAAAATGACCATCGGTACGGGAAGAAAAATTTCGGATGGTAATGATGTTGCGATCTTAACATTGGGTCATATTGGAAATTACGCTGTTGAAGCAAAGGAAGCATTGGCTGAAGAAGGAATTATTCCTGCGCATTATGACATGAGATTTGTAAAACCGCTTGACGAGGAATTGCTCCATGACATATTTCGTAATTTCAATAAAGTAGTGACTGTTGAAGATGGTTGTGTGATGGGAGGATTCGGTTCTGCCATATTAGAATTCATGGCACAAAACAGGTACATGGCTCAAGTTGAAGTTTTAGGAATTCCGGATGCAATCATTGAGCATGGAACACAAGAGCAGCTTCACGAAGAATGTAATTTCGATCCAAAGGGCATTGCCAATGGGGTAAAATCACTTTTGGAGCAGGTGCCTAAAGCCGCTAAAAATCACTAACTAGCGGCCAGAATCATTTGCGTTAAATCCCTTTTTGTCATCATTCCCGCTTTCTGAGATACCACTTTCCCTGATTTAAAAAGGACAAAATGTGGAATCCCTCTTACACCAAACTTTTGAGCAACTGGCTGGTTTTTGTCTACATCAATTTTTATGATCTTGACCTTACCTTTCAATTCACCCGCAACTTCTTTGAGCACCGGTGCCATTGATTGACAGGGTCCGCACCAATCGGCGTAAAAATCAACTAGAACGGGAGTGTCTTGACTAATTAGTTCTTTAAAGCTCTGTTTCATTCTTAGAATAAAATTGTATTCATTAAAAGAACTTCACCGATTCCTTATAAGTTCCGCAATAAAGTAATGTTATTCTGACCTAAGAGAATTTACCGGATTTGCTTTCGCAGCCTTAGCCATTTGAAAACGTACTGTGGCAAGTGCTACAACCAAGACTAAAAATGCTGGTATTGCGAAAATATACCATTGCAGCTCAATTCTGAACGCGAAACTAGTAGGGGGAGGGGGACAAAATAAAAGAGTCACTCCCGTTGGAGCGACTCCCTTTCACCTAAACACCTGGGCAACTAACTACTCATAGTGAATCTAAAAGATTCCTATACCCAGACTTATCTTTAATTTGTCAAGCGACAAATTGTAATTTCTTGCACATTGCCCTCCGAAGAGAACGTGTTTTTATTAAAGAGAAATCATCATCTACGACAACCATGATTTACTCCAGTGTATTTAAAGTTAAGACGATTTTTGAAAAAATGAAATTTTTCATTGGTATAATTCACATTTTTCGCCAATCGACATCAATTATTCAAATACAAAATTATGTATTTTATCACAATATTACAGTTTTACGCACACATTCCGTGTTTCTGTAAAGAATCTGAGGGCATCTAAACCACCTTCTCTTCCTACTCCAGATTGTTTCATTCCTCCAAACGGAGTCCGCAGGTCTCTGAGCAACCAACAATTCACCCAGACTATCCCTGATTTTAAATTATGCGCTACATTGTGCGCCCTTGTCAAATTCTCAGTCCAAACAGTCGCTGCTAAACCATAATTTGTGCTATTGGCCATTGTAAGGGCTTCTTCATCAGTGTCAAAAGGGGTTATTGTGACGACAGGCCCAAAAATTTCCTCTTGGTTTGTACGACAGTTATAATCCAATCCTTCAATAACAGTCGGTTGCAAATAATAACCTTCCTTGTATTCACCTTCTAAATGGACTTGATTTCCTCCAGCTAAAACGGTGCCTCCTTCTTCTTTTGCCAAGGCTACATAAGACAATACTTTTTCCATGTGCCCTTTAGATACCACTGCGCCCAGATTACTACCCTCTTCACTAGGAGGGCCAACTTTCAAATTGTTTACCTTTTCTACAAAGGCTTTTTTAAAGCGATCATAAATTGATCTTTCAATGAATATTCTTGAGCCACAAAGGCAAATTTGACCCTGATTGGCAAAGCTTGAATGTACGCTCGTCTTTAATGCATTCTCAAAATCACAATCTGCGAAAATGATATTGGGGTTCTTACCACCCAATTCTAACGAAAGCTTTTTAAACATTGGCGCGGCAATGGCGGCAATTTGTTTTCCAGTAGAGGTACCACCTGTAAATGAAATTAACGGCACATCAGGGTGCTCAATAATGGCTTGTCCAACTTTTGGTCCCAAGCCGTGTACAATATTCAAGACTCCCTTCGGTAAGCCTGCTTCAATACACAATTCAGAAAGTAGAAAAGCGGTCATCGGAGTTATCTCAGATGGCTTAGCAACTACCGTATTGCCTACCGCTAATGCAGGGGCAATTTTCCATGTAAATAGGTACAATGGCAAATTCCAAGGAGAGATACAGCCAGCAACGCCTACCGGCGTTCTTGTGGTATAATTAATCGCTCCTTCCATCATGTGTGACTCGGAGGAAAAATGAATAACACTTGTAGCAAAAAATCTAAAATTTGAAGACGCACGCGGGATGTCTACTCTTTTAGCAAGTTTAAGTGGTTTTCCATTGTCTAAAGATTCTGCAGCTGCCAGACGATCAAGGTTCTTATCAATCAAATCAGCAATTTTTAGCATTACTTTTGACCGATCTTCATTTGAGGTATTCGACCAAATTGGGAATGCGTTTTTTGCCGCATCAATGGCATTCTGAACATCCTGCTGATCAGAATCAGGAATCTCACCATACTTCTGACCTCTAGAAGGGTCAATATTGTCTAGATGGTTACCGGAAACCGGAGCAACCAACTCACCTCCTATATAGTTTTGTATCCTCGTCATTATTTATTTCCAATTAGAAGTGATAAAATTTGTGACATTTTTATAAGCCAATTTATCAACCTGCTCTTCTGTCAAACTATTCTTCAATGAGCTTAAAATTTCAGGGTATTTAGATGCATCCTCATGTTGAGGAAAATAATAGGGGTCTCTTTCTGGGTTCGGAAAATCTCCAGTAAAAAAGAAATCTGCACCAAAGCAAATAGCATCCTGACCTCCAGCTAACGACAGCCCATAATTGATATGGTCAATCATCGATTCTGGTTTGTCATTATTCATAAAAGCCCTCAGAAAGTTCACTCCAATAAGTCCATTTCGGCTAATAATTTCTTTGGCCACCTCTGTTAATAAATTTCGTGGGTGATCCCAAATTTCTCTATAGTTAGAATGGCTGGCAATAACAGGAATATCCAAGCCCTTCATATTCGTATAATTCAATATATCAAAAGCCAATGCGTCTGAAGTATGCGACAAATCAATGGCGATTTGTTTCCCACTCATGTAATCTAACAATTCCCGGCCATCGGATTTCAAGCCTGCTCTAGAATAATTACCGCCACCAAATCGATTCTCAGTATGATGTGTTAGGCTTATATAAAAGAGCCTTCCCACATTATCCAATATGGTTTCAAGGTTCTTAAAAGCGTTATCAAGGGGTTCGAATTCATTACACAAACCTGAGGCACTTTCTAATGAAGCGATAATTCCAACCTTTTCAGAACCGTCAACATCAAATTCTGGTCTTGCTTGAACAAAATGATCAGAATAATCTGTCAATAACCTTCTATACAATTCAGATTGAGCTAATGCGTCGCTAGAGCTACTTTCCTCAACAGCTGTGAAAATGGCCATTGTTTGAAGTGCCACATTGCCTTTTTTCAAATAAGGCAAGCCAACCCCGATTTCAGTTGAGTGTGGCGTTGCTTCTTTGTTCATCAATAGATATACTGGTAAATCGCAATGAAGGTCAATTATTGGAATCATGGATTAGCTTTAAAGGTTTCCAGTTCTTCCGCCATCAACTGGAATATTGATACCGTTAATGTAACCTGCCGCCGGCGAAGCCAAGAATGCAATCGCCGCCGCAACTTCTGAAGGATCCGCAAACCTTCGTGCAGGTACTTCATTTTTCATTTCCATTTCCACTTCATCAGCTGTTTTACCTGATTTTTTAGCTTTGTTTTCAATTATTGAAGACAAACGCTGCGTAGCTGTTGCACCTGGAAGCACATTGTTAACAGTAATGCCGAACTGTCCCAATTCATTGGCTAATGTTTTGGACCAATTACCAACTGCACCTCTAATCGTATTTGAAACTCCGAGCCCATTAATTGGAATCTTCACAGAAGTAGATATCACATTAATAATCCTACCAAAACCATCCTTTTTCATTCCTTCAACCACTGCTTGCGCTAATATATGGTTGCACACCAGGTGCTGATTAAATGCTATTCTAAATGCCTCAATCTCAGCGTCTATCGCTAGTCCTCCTGGAGGACCTCCAGTATTATTGATAAGAATATGATAGGGGTTTTCAATATTTATATGATCTGCTAACACCTTTCTAAGGTTTTCTGGTTTAGCAAAATCAGCAATTAGTATTTCGTGGTTTTGTCCAGCACCAGCAAATAATTCATCTTTAACTTCCTCTAAAGCTTCCTGATTTCTAGCCAACAAGGTAATGCTTGCTCCCAAGTTAGCCAGCTCCATTGCCGCTGCCATTCCAATACCTTGAGTACTTCCACATACCAACGCTCGTTTTCCTTTTAGATTTAAATCCATGAGGGTAAAGTTAGAAAAAATGAACAAAGCAGATTACTAAGTTTTCATTAGAATCAGTCTTATTTTTATTAAATTAGCCAAACACCAATGCTTTCAATTATGGCTATTAAAGGACCATTCAATCTCCAAAAATGGATCGAAGAAAACCGAGATCTACTTAAACCTCCGGTGGGCAATAAAAACCTTTACCCTGAAGGTACAGACTATATCGTAATGATTGTTGCTGGACCAAACGCTAGAAAGGATTATCACTACAATGAGACTGAAGAGCTCTTCTATCAGCTTGAAGGAAACATTAATGTGAAAATTCAAGAAAATGGCGAAGCTGTAGACATTCCACTTGGGCCAGGAGACATGTTTTTACTCCCACCGAATGTACCTCATTCGCCAAGCAGGTCTGAAGGATCTATCGGTCTTGTAATTGAAAGAGTACGGAAAGAGGCACATACGGATGGACTAATGTGGTTCTGCGACAATTGCAATAACAAATTGCATGACACCTATTTTCCGTTGAAAAATATTGAAAAAGATTTCTTGCCACGCTTCAGAGAATTCTACGCTTCTGATGAATTACGAACTTGCAAGAGTTGTGGTCATAAGATGGAAACTGACGATCGTTTTACGGATTAATCTAACTACTAATATCTCAAAACTGACTACTAGCCGATGCTTAAAATAGACATGCACACCCATATTCTTGCCAAGCATCTCCCGAAATGGACAGAAAAGTTTGGCTATGGAGATTTTATACACTTAGATCACCACAAAGAAGGTGCTGCGAAAATGATGAAAGGATCAAAATTCTTTCGAGAAATTCAGTCAAACTGTTGGGATGCAGAAGAGCGAATAGAAGAGTATGCCACACACGGCACACAAGTACAGGTTGTTTCTACCATACCCGTTATGTTTTCTTACAATGCCAAGCCAAAAGATGCATTAGAAATTTCAGAATACTTGAATGATGATATTGCTGCCATCTGCCAAAAATACCCTAAGAACTACATCGGCCTAGGAACCATCCCTATGCAAGATGAAGATTGTGCGATTAAAGAATTAGAAAGGTGTAAAAAGGACCTGAATTTACCAGGCATTCAAATTGGTTCAAATATCAATGATGACAATTTAGACCATGAAAAATTCTTCTCCATATTTAAGGCATGTGAAGAACTAGACATGGCTGTTATGATTCACCCATGGAATATGATGGGTTTTGATAGCATGGAAAAGTACTGGCTACCGTGGTTAGTAGGAATGCCAGCCGAAACTTCTAGGGCTGCATGTTCAATGATTTTTGGAGGAATACTCGAAAGACTGCCTGAACTCAGGGTTAATTTTTCCCATGCCGGTGGTTCATTCCTTCCTACAATTGGTCGTGTAGAACATGGCTTTAACTGTAGGCCTGATCTAGTTGCCATTGATAATCCCGTCAATCCAAGGGAGTATATTGGGAAATTCTGGGTAGACTCTATTACGCATGATCCATTGATTATGAAGTACATTCTGGAGATGCAGGGATCAAAAAGAATTACGCTTGGATCAGATTATCCATTTCCACTGGGAGACTTAGAAATTGGAGCATATATCCAAGAGATGGGCCTTTCAGCAGAAGTGGTGGAAGACATATTTTGCACTGCAACTTTGGAATGGTTGAACCTTCCTAAAGCGCAGTTTTTATAAACAATAATGAATGCAGGCATAACATACATGGACTCGCCATTAGGCCCCATAAAAATCATAGGTGATGCAACCGCTATCAAGATGGTCTCCTTTGTTGACCAAATTGGTGAAGAAGGTGCCGGTATTCTACCTATACAAGTCCGCAAATGCAAAAAACAATTGGTAGAGTATTTTGCCGGGAAACGAAAAGAATTCACCGTTCCAGTTGATCCAGAAGGAACGGATTTCCAAAAAGAAGTCTGGAGTGAGTTGTTAAAATTACCTTTTGGCATCACCAGTACTTATGCTAAGCAAGCTGTTAAATTGGGTGATATTAAAAAAATTAGGGCAGCTGGAACAGCAAATGGAAAAAACCCTATTGCCATTATCATTCCATGTCATCGTGTGATTGGTACAGACGGAAGCCTTACAGGCTATGCAAGTGGGCTGGACAAAAAAGAATGGCTATTAAGACTAGAAAACAGCCTTCCTAATATGAATCAAACAAGTATGTTCGAATGAATTACGAGAACAATTTAAGTTTTGCTCAAAAGATGGACTCGGAAGATCCTTTGAAAAGCTATAGAGCGCAATTCCATATTCCAAAAATCAACGGGAAGGACGTCCATTACTTTGTTGGTAATTCCTTAGGCCTTCAGCCAAAGACCGCTCGATCATTTGTTGAACAGGAATTCTCTGACTGGGAAAATTTTGCTGTCGAAGGGCATTTCAAAGATGCCAAAAGGCCTTGGATGCATTATCATAAGTTTCTTAAAGATTCTTTGGCAAAATTAGTCGGTGCGAAACCTATTGAAGTTGTTTCGATGAATCAACTTACTGTTAACCTTCATTTATTAATGGTCTCTTTTTATAGGCCGACTAAACAACGATTTAAGATCATTGCTGAATCAGGTGCTTTTCCTTCAGATCAGTACATGTTTGAATCACAGATTAAGCACCATAGTTTGAATCCAGATGATGTTTTGGTGGAATTAAAGCCAAGAGATGGAGAAAATAACCTGAGAACTAAGGACATCCTCTCTGCCATTACTGAAGCTGGAGATGAATTGGCTTTGATATTATTAAGCGGTGTTCAGTACTATACAGGACAGTTTTTTGACATCAAAAATATCACTAAAGCTGGACACGATCAAGGTGCAAAAGTGGGTTGGGACCTGGCACATGCCATGGGCAATTTACCATTGCAATTACATGATTGGGATGTCGATTTTGCTACTTGGTGTAGCTATAAATACCTGAATAGTGGCCCCGGAAATGTATCTGGTATTTTTGTACATGAGCGTTTTGCTCATGACAAGTCTATTCAACGCTTTGCAGGCTGGTGGGGATATAATGAAGACACTCGGTTTCAAATGACCAAAGGTTTTGATCCAATGCCTGGTGCTGATGGATGGCAAACCTCAAATGTAAATGTTCTTTCGTCTGCTGCACACTTGGCTTCTTTGGAGATATTTGACAAGGTAGGAATGCCGGCGCTTAGAGAAAAGAGCTTGTTACTCACTGGCTATTTAGAATTCTTAATTCAAGAATTAAGCGGAGAGGACAATATTTTTGAAGTAATCACTCCGGCAAATCCTGATGAACGGGGTTGTCAATTATCAATATTATTTCATCAAAATGGGCGTGCTCTATTTGAAGCGTTAACTAATCAGGGAGTAATTGCAGATTGGAGAGAGCCAAATGTAATTCGAGTAGCGCCCGTTCCACTTTATAATAAGTTTGAGGACGTTTTCCAATTTGTAAGGATCTTGAAGCAAGCATTAACAGCATAAATAATTACATCTGTCATTGCGAAAGAGTTGTTTGCCAGCCAAGGCAGAAAACGACTGAAGCAGTCTGTTAATCAAATTCCAGTTCTTTATGACTCACTTAATTAATTGTGCGTAAGAATCACAGACTGCCGCGCTACGCTCGCAATGACAGTAACTAACCCACTTTAATACTCTTGATGTACTGTTTGGGTGAGAAACCCGTAATAGATTTAAACTTCCGATTGAAATGAGAGAGGTTATTAAACCCGGACAGGTAACAAATTTCACCAATTGAATGGTCTTCATTCAGAAGCATTTTACATGCCTGCCCAATGCGTACTTCATTTAAGAAATTCACATAGGTCTTTCGCGTACGTTGCTTGAAATACCTACAAAAAGCGGAGATGGTCATATTAGCAATATCAGCAACCTCCTCTAAGGTAATCACCCGCTGATACTCTTTCATTGTGAATTGAAATATGTCATTCAGCCTTTGACCTTCAGATTCTTTAAAACCTCTATTTAAAGCTTCAGAAGATAAAAATACTGTCTGGTCTTCCTTGGCCAGCAATTGCAGGATGTGCAAAAAATCAATGACACGCATGACCCCATTCTTGCTATCAATGTTTTGGATCAGACTCCCCAAGTCTTCCTTATTCTTACCAACTACCTTCAAGCCACGACCCGAAACATTCATCATATTTTTTATATCACCCATCTCAGGTAGACTAAAAAATGCAGCTCCCAAACTTGTCTCATCAAAAAATAAAGAAATGGCATCAGCAGCTCCAGGTTGCTCAAGCTCAAAGTAAGCCTTGTCATTCCGAAAAACGTGTGGGATATTGGGCCCAACAACTATAACGTCACCGGCTGCAAATTCTCCAATATGATCTCCTAAGATTAAAGTCCCCGTACTTTTTTTAATGAATGTTATTTGAATTTCAGGATGCTGATGAAGCGTGTCATAAAAATGTGGTCCAACATCATGTTGCACCCTGAAAGAGTGGTCTGTAACTTTAGGTATCTTGAACGGAAGTACTTTCATCAATACAATATATACAACTAAATTATTATAAAATTACTAATCATGTCAATTTTGTATCATTTTACGATAAAATGAAGCTAAGCTGAACCACGAGCTTTTCCTACTTTTACATTATCAAGAAGACAATAAAAAATCAAACCACAAAGAAATGAAAGTCAATTGGAAAGGAGTTTACCCAGCAGTAACCACAAAATTTAATGTAGATGATTCGCTTGACTTAGCGATGTTTGAGCTTAACATTCAAGCCCAGTTAGATGCTGGTGTTGATGGAATAATCCTTGGTGGTACACTTGGAGAAGCAAGTTCACTTCAGGATGACGAAAAAGACATTTTGGTTAGGACAGCAGTCAAACTTGTAGATGGAAAGGTTCCTGTTGTAATGAACATTGCGGAACAGACTACAAAAGCAGCCATTCACTCAGCGGCCAAAGCCAAAGAAAATGGAGCAAGCGGTTTGATGATGCTTCCGCCTATGCGTTACAAAGCAGACGATGCCGAAACTGTAGCTTACTATAAAGCAGTTGCCAACAGTACGTCACTGCCAATAATGGTGTATAACAATCCTGTAGACTATAAAATTGAAGTCACATTAGACATGTTCGCTGAATTAGCTGAGTGCGAGAATATTCAAGCGGTGAAGGAATCTACAAGAGACATTTCGAACCTTACTAGAATGTACAATCGCTTTGGAGATCGATTTAAGATTCTTTCAGGTGTTGACACGCTTGCACTTGAAAGTTTATTCATGGGCGCCAATGGATGGGTTGCTGGATTAGTTTGTGCCTTCCCAAAGGAAACAGTTGCCATTTACAGACTGGTACAAGCAGGTAAACATAAAGAAGCTTTGGATATTTACAGATGGTTCTTACCATTGTTAGAGCTTGACATTAATGCCAAATTAGTACAGAACATTAAATTGGCAGAAGTAGCAACTGGACTTGGTACTGAAACAGTAAGAGCTCCAAGATTACCACTTTCTGGAAATGAAAGGACAGAAGTACTTAATATTATCAATGAAGGTGTGAAAAACAGACCATCTTTACCAGATTACCTAAATCTTTAATCCATGATTACAGGAAAAAACTATATCGGGAACACCGCTTCTTCTTCTGGAGGAAATATATTAAAAGCCTACAATCCAACTGACGGAACAATTTTTCCAGAAGAATTTTTAACAGCAACTTCGGAAGAAGTAAATGCAGCGGTTGAAAAAGCAGACAAGGCCTTTTCAGCATATAAAATGACCTCTTATGATCAGCGTGCTACATTTCTTGAGGCAATTGCAGATGAAATCATGGAGCTTGGCGATCCTTTATTAGAAAGGGCAAGTGGAGAATCTGGCTTACCGAAAGGTCGTTTCCAAGGTGAAAGAGGAAGGACTTGCAACCAGCTCAAAATGTTTGCAAGTGTACTTAGAGACGGATCTTGGCTCAATGTCAATATTGACACAGCGATTCCTGATCGTGCACCAATTCCTAAGCAAGATTTAAGAAAAATGAATATCCCAATTGGACCCGTTGCTGTTTTCGGAGCTAGCAATTTTCCCTTGGCATTTTCAACTGCAGGAGGAGATACTGCCTCAGCATTGGCAGCTGGTAATCCAGTAATAGTTAAAGGCCACGAAGCACATTTAGGGACAAATGAAATGGTTACCCATGCTGTTTTAAAAGCAGCTGCAAAAACCGGCATGCCTGATGGTGTTTTCTCTATGGTTAATGGAGGCATTCCTGTTGCCCAACAAGTAGTGAGTCATCCAAAAATTAAAGCCATTGGATTCACGGGATCTTTAGGTGGTGGAAGGGCCATTTTCGATTTGGCCAACCAACGTCCAGAACCAATTCCAGTTTATGCGGAAATGGGCAGTACGAACCCTTGCTTCCTTATGCCTAACAAATTGGCTTCTGATCCAACAGGATTAGGTACCAATTTTGCTAATTCTGTAGCCTTAGGTGTGGGGCAATTTTGCACAAGCCCTGGACTTTTAATTGGGGTTAAATCTGATGCCTTAGACCAGTTCGTTGACACTTTAGGCAAAACTCTAGCAGCAGCAAGTCCAGCTACTATGCTGAATGAAAAAATTGCTAAAAGTTATTATGAGCACAGAGGTGCACTAATTGAACAAACTGGCGTTGTTTCTATAGGCGATGCGAACGATCCAGGAGAAAATAAAGGCAAACCATTAACTGCAAAAGTTGATGGCGCTACTTTTTTATCTAACCCAAAATTACATCAAGAAATTTTTGGACCATTCACAATGGTCGTTGAATGTGATACAACAGATCAAATGGCTGATGTTGCCAATAGTCTTGAAGGTCAATTGACAGGCACAATGGTAGCAGATGAGTCTGATATTACAGCTAACCCTGAGGTAGCTGATGCACTTAGTAATAAAGTAGGAAGAATCTTATTCAACGGTGTTCCAACAGGAGTAGAAGTATGTCATTCTATGCAACATGGCGGGCCATACCCGGCCTCATCTGACGCAAAATCAACAAGTGTTGGTACTGCAGCAATAGACCGTTTTGTTAGACCAATATCCTATCAGAGCTGGCCAGACAACCTTCTACCAGCACCACTAAAAAATGGCAACCCTCTTGGTATTTGGAGAGTCGTGAATGGCGACAGGACCAAGGACACAATCTAAAGATGTTACAAATCTCCGCTGAACAAATCCTAGACTGTTTTCATTATCGGGAATTTATCCCGGTACTTAAGGAAGCGTTCTGCGGAGATTATGAAGTCCCCAACAGACATCATTACGATTATGACAATGGAGGAGGCCCTAACAAATCTGTCTTATTGATCATGCCAGCTTGGTCAAATAAAGAGTATGTTGGCGTAAAAGTGGTTACCGTTTCTCCCTATAATGGACAGTTTGATTTGCCTGGAATTCAAGGAGTTTATACTTTAATTGATGCAAAAAACGGCTTGGTTAAAGCTCAAATTGATGCAAAAGTTTTAACTGTTAAAAGAACTGCAGCTACTTCGGCACTCGCCTCCTCATTCCTTTCTAAAAAAGATTCAAAGACCTTATTAATGGTTGGTACGGGGGCCTTATCTCCAGAACTAATTCAAGCACATTGTTCAGTCAGGCCAATTGAAAAAGTCTTGATTTGGGGCAGAAATTTTGAGAAAGCTCAAAAAATGGCCGCCGAATTAAAACTTGATGATATTGTCATTAGTCCCGTTGAATCAATTGAGCAAGGTATGGCCGATGCCGATATCATTTCTGTAGCCACGCTGAGTCAAGAGCCATTAGTTTTTGGTAAATGGCTAAAACCAGGTCAACACCTTGACCTTGTGGGCGCCTATCGTCCTGATATTCGTGAAGCGGATGATAAGTGTATTGAAGTATCTTCTGTTTATATTGATCATGAAGGAGCAATCAAGGAAACTGGTGACGTAGTAATACCGCTCAGCAATGGAACACTTGATAAAAAAGACATAAAAGCGGATCTTTTTGAATTGTGTAGTGGTACTAAAGAAGGCCGCACCAATAATGAAGAGATTACCTGGTTCAAATCTGTTGGTCACGCACTAGAAGATTTATCAGGAGCGCTTTATATAATGGCAAAAATAGAATAACTGTCATTGCGAAGAAGCTTATCTGACGATAGTCAGGAAACGACTGCGGCAATCTCATCATAGTAAAAAAGAGATGGCTTCGTTCCTCGCAATGACGATAAAATTAGATATGAGTTCAAAAAGGTTTTTTTGTGTAGATGCACACACCTGTGGCAATCCAGTGCGATTAGTTGCGGGAGGAGGTCCTATTTTGGAAGGGGCAAATATGAGTGAGAAACGCCAACATTTCCTCAAGGAATTTGACTGGATTCGCAAAGGGTTGATGTTTGAACCACGTGGGCACGATATGATGTCTGGAAGTATTCTTTACCCACCCTCAGACCCGTCCAATGACATCGGTGTGCTCTTTATAGAAACGAGCGGTTGCTTACCAATGTGTGGTCATGGAACAATTGGTACGGTTACCATAATGCTACAAGAAGGATTGGTTGTTCCAAAAACACCTGGCCATCTAAGGCTTGAAACGCCAGCTGGCTTAGTCAAAATTGAATACCAAATGGAGGGCAAAAGGGTATCCAAAGTAAAACTCACAAATGTCCCAGCGTACCTAGCAGCCGAAGGCATCAAAGTAGAGTGCCCTGATTTAGGAATGCTTAAAGTTGACGTAGCCTATGGAGGTAACTATTATGCTATTGTTGATCCACAAGAAAATTACAGAGACATGGCAGATTATACAGCCATGCAATTGATTGGATGGAGTAAAATCATGCGTGATCGTATCAATGCGGAACACACATTTAACCATCCTGAAAATGACACCATAACTGGCCTAAGTCATTTATTATGGACTGGAGCACCTACCCAGGATAATTCCACCGCAAGAAATGCCGTTTTTTATGGAGATAAAGCAATAGACAGGTCACCATGTGGTACAGGTACATCAAGTCGAATGGCGCAATGGGCAGCAAAAGGCAAGTTGAAAAAAGGCGATGAATTTGTCCACGAAAGTATAATTGGAAGTCAATTTACTGGCAAAGTAGAGGAAGTAGTGAAACTTGGGGATTATGATGCTATCATTCCAAGCATTGAAGGTTGGGCTAGAGTAACTGGGTATAATACTATTGTTATAGATGATGAAGATCCATATGCACATGGATTTCAAGTAATTTAATATGAGCGCGAAAAAAGTTGTTATCGTTGGAGCAGGAATTGTAGGCTTAAGTACTGCATATTACCTCCATAAAAAAGGAGTTGAAGTGACCATTATTGATAATACTGATGGTACAGACAATTGCTCATTTGGCAATGCGGGCTATGTTGCCCCAAGTCACCTGATCACCCTCTCTTCGCCTGGCATCATAAGCCAAGGAATAAAGTGGATGATGAATCCAGAAAGCCCCTTTTATGTCAAACCACGACTTAACCTTGATTTAATGAAATGGGGATGGTTATTCAAAAAGGCTGCGACCGCAGCGCGAGTTAAAGCTGCCGTTCCTGTATTGTATGAGCTAACCGTTAGAAGTCAGAAACTCTATGAGGAAATCATGGGGGAAGAAAATATTAATGCAGGTTATAAAAAGCAGGGGCTTTTGATGATCTGCAAGACCCAAGAAACACTAAACCATGAAATTGAATTAGTGGAATTAGTTAATAAATATGGTTTAGAAGCTGATGTATTGACCAAAGAAGACATTGAGCGCATGGAGCCCGATGTTGAATATGAAATGACAGGTGGTGTGCATTTTGGTTGTGATGCATGGATGACTCCTAATGTTTTTATGCGTGATTTTCAGACCCGATTGATAGCAGCAGGAGTCAAAATTCATTACAACACGAACGTTGAAAAAATTGCTTATCAAGGTGCTTCCATTGACAAAATCATAACAAACAAAGGTGAATTCAAAGGCGATGAATATGTTTTAGCTGCCGGTTCATGGACACCAGAGCTGATGAAACATGTCAACATTGACCTACCACTTCAAGGAGGAAAAGGATATAGTTTCACAATTCCTGATCCCGTTGTAATGCCAAAATTGCCTTCCATTCTAACGGAAGGAAAAATAGCGACAACCCCCATGATGCATGGCTTACGCTTTGCAGGCACAATGGAAATCGCAGGTACTCAGTTAGACATCAATCCTAGAAGGGTCAACGGCATTATTAAGGCCATTAAAGATTTTATGCCTCAATTTAGAGAACAGGATTTTAGCGAAATAAAAGAATGGGCGGGATTAAGACCCTGTACCCCTGATGGGCTTCCATACATTGGAAGGACCAAAAAATATGATAACCTACTTGTTGGGACGGGCCATGCCATGTTGGGCTGGACACTTGGACCGATAACAGGACATCTCTTAGCGCAAGAAATTACTGGTCAAAAACCAGATTATAGTTCTCAGCTATTAGAAGTTGAACGATACGCATGAACACTTTTGAAAAAATACAAGCATTAAAAAAATATCCCACACCGGGGTCATGGTTGAAAATAAAAACCATCGACATGCATACTGGTGGCGAGCCATTAAGGGTGATTATTGAAGGCCTACCTGACTTGAAGGGAAATAATGTCTTAGAATACAGAAAGTTCATGAAGGAGAATTATGACTTCCTTAGGACTGCCTTAATGTTCGAACCTCGTGGCCATGCTGATATGTATGGATGCATCCTTCTACCGCCTAATGATCCATCTGGTGATTTTGGTATTCTCTTCCTTCACAATGAAGGATATAGTACCATGTGCGGGCATGCCGTGATCGCCATTTCTAAATTGGCTGTCGAGATGTTATGGATTGAAGGTGATAAAAATGAAATACCGATTAAAATTGATGCCCCTTGTGGCCGTATTGACTCATTCGTAAAAATGAAGAATGGTAAGGTTGATCATGTTTACTTCCATTGTGTTCCTTCTTTTGTAACGGCCCTAAATGAAACTACCAATGTTGATGGCATAGGAGAAGTTACTTATGATTTGGCTTATGGTGGGGCATTCTATGCCTTTGTTGACGCGGATAAACTTGGGATTGATTTAGGGCCAGAAAATGTACAAGAACACATTCAGAAAGGCATGGCAATAAAGCATGCTGTTGAAAAGAGTTCGTCTAATATTAAGCATCCTTTTGAGCCTGAAATGAGCTTTCTGTATGGCACCATTTTCATTAGTAAAAATGCCATGAATGGGGCCGATAATCGCAATATTTGTGTTTTTGCTGAAGGTGAAGTTGATCGCTCCCCTACCGGATCCGGTGTTTCAGGAAGAATGGCAATTCATCATGCAAGAGGTGAAATGAAAGTTGGTCAAAAACCAATGGTCATTGAAAGCATTCTAGGCACCAAATTTAAGGGGTCTATTGTAGAAGAACTTACTTATGGTCCACATAAGGCTGTAATACCCAAGGTGGAGGGTAATGCCAATGTTGTTGGACAAAATGAATGGGTGATTGACCCAGAAGACAAATTAAAATCAGGATTTATATTAAGATAAAACTATGAAAAAGCTTCAACCAATCTTATTCGCACTTATCTGTTTTTTCGTATGCGTATCATCTGTTGATGCACAGCGCCGAAATAGAAAGCCCACACCTCAAGTACAAGCATCACCTGATCTGGCAATTTTCAATAATATCTCCATAAGGAATATTGTTCCTGCAAGGACTTCGGGTCGCGTAACCCAAGTTGCAGTGAATCCAGAAAACAGAAGTATTAGGTATGCGTCCATTGCTTCTGGTGGTGTATGGAAAACTGTTAATGCTGGCACAACATGGACGCCAATTTTTGACAGTCAAAAATCGTATTCGATTGGAACAATCGTAATCGACCCTAACAATGTGAATGTCCTTTGGGTAGGTTCAGGAGAAAACAATAGTCAACGATCGGTTGGCTTTGGTGATGGTGTCTATAAGAGTACTGATGCGGGTAAAACATGGAAAAATGTCGGACTGCCTACATCAGAGCATATTGGAAAAATAGTTGTTAACCCACAAAATTCTAATGAAGTCTACATTGCCGCCCAAGGGCCACTTTGGAGAGAAGGAGGAGAAAGGGGTTTATACAAAACAACTGATGGAGGTATAACATGGAACAGAATTCTTCATGTCAGTGATAATACAGGAATGTCTGATGTAGTGATGGACCCCAGGGACCCAAATGTGCTTTACGCTGCCTCCTTTCAAAGAAGAAGGCATTTCGGAATATTAGTTGCGGGAGGCCCAGAAAGTAGGGTATACAAATCCACAGATGGAGGCGCCAATTGGAGGATACTTAGAAATGGCTTGCCTGGTGGTGATCTGGGAAGAATAGCGCTCGCAGTTTCTCCGCAGCGACCTGACGTTGTTTATGCATTGGTCGTTGGAACGGACCGTACCAAAGGATTCTATAGGTCTTCAGACATGGGCGAAAGCTGGGTAAAGAAAAGCGATTATCAAGTGGTAGATCCACAGTATTATTCTGAAATTTTTCCAGATCCAAATCAGTTCGATCGGATCGTTTCAATTGACAACGTTTCAATGACAACAGTTGATGGGGGAGCAACTTTTCAGCGTATTAATGAACAATTCAAGCATGTAGATAGTCATGATGCAGTATTTGACCCAAACGATCCTGATTACATAATGATCAGTAGTGACGGTGGAATTTATGAGAGTTGGGATAATATGGCGACTTGGAAATTCACAGATAACATGCCTCTTACTCAGTTCTATCGTGTCGGAATAGATAATGCTAAGCCTTTTTATAATGTCTATGGTGGTACACAAGATAATGCAAGTTTAGGAGGCCCTTCTCAAACCATCAATCGCTCAGGAATTGTCAATGCTGATTGGTATGTGACTACAGGCGGAGATGGTTTTCAAGTAAGGGTTGATCCAACAAATCCAGATATTGTCTACACAATGTCACAATATGCCGGCATCGTTAGGTTTGATAAGAAAAGCGGTGAACGCATCGATATCCAACCACAACCGGCAGAAGGTGAGCCTGCGCTCAAATGGAATTGGGATGCACCGCTAATTATTAGTCCGCACAATCCAAAGAGAATGTATTATGCAGCCAACAAGGTTTTCAAAACCGAAGACCACGCTAATACCTGGACTAAAATAAGTGAGGATTTAAGCAAGCAAGAAGACAGAAATAGAAAAGAGGTGATGGGTAAAGTTTGGGGTGTTGATGCCATCTTTAAGAATGTTTTCACCTCGCCATTAGGAACAGTTGTAGCCTTAGACGAATCTCCACTACAAGAAGACTTTCTTTTAGCAGGTACTGACGATGGTTTGTTGCAAATCACAGAGGATGGCGGTCAAAATTGGAAAAAAATAGAGCAATTTCCAGGACTCCCTTCAACTGCCTATGTAACTGACGTTCTCACTTCTAGGCATGATGTGAATGTTATTTACATCAGTTTCAATAACCATAAGTATGGTGATTTCAAACCTTACCTATTTAAGTCAAGTGATAAAGGAAATTCTTGGTCATCTATTACAAATGGCTTCCCTGATAAGGACTTCGTATGGACCGTTGTTCAGGATCATGTAAATGAAAATTTACTCTTTGCAGGAACAGAATTTGGATTGTATTATACATTAGATGGTGGTCAGAATTGGAATAAGTTCAATAGAATTCCAACCATTTCAATTCGTGACTTAGAAATCCAAAAACGAGAAAATGATTTAGTTGCAGCCTCTTTTGGGCGTGGATTCTTCATTATTGATGATTACACTCAAATGAGAAATATGACTGCAGATGTGCTAGCAAAGGATGCCCATTTATTCCCCGTTTCTGATGCGCTGCAATTCAATTTTGCTAATACCGATGGCAGAGGGTCCCTTGGACATTCATTCTTTACTTCGCCTAACCCAACTTATGGTGCTGTAATTAATTATACTTTAAAGGAGTCTATTTCTTCTATTCGACAGTCAAGAATGAGAGATGAGTCTGATAAGGTGCGAAACAATCAACCCGTCTATTACCCAAGCTGGGAAGCCTTAGCCGAAGAAAATAATGAGTTGAGGTCAGCCATTGTATTCTCAATTAAAGACAGCAATGGCAATTTGGTCAAAAGGATGACAGGGGCATCTTCAAAAGGCTTGCACAGCATCAGCTGGGATTTGAGACAGACAGGTATCGGACGAGGTCGTGGGGGTAGAGCCGCTAATGGACCAATGGTCGTTCCTGGTACTTATTCCGTCTCAATGTCAAAAATTGAAAATGGCGTCTGGACCGACTTTGAAGGAAGTCAATCTTTTGATGTAGTATCCTTAAACAATACTACATTACCCGCTAAAGACAAACAGGCTGTTGTTGATTTTCAATTGGCTGTAAGTCAGCTCAATATGGACATATCAATGGCTAACAATCAGATTCAGAACGGGCTAGCAACATTGAGTAGGGTCAGACAAAGCATGATCAATAATGCAACACCTGACCCATCAAAAGTGAAAGCAATCCATGATTTGAGACAGGAATTTTTGGCTTTGGATGTCAAGCTAAATGGCCAATCTACAATGTCTGAAAATGCGGAGTTAATAAATCCCTCTATTAGAAGTAGAGCAAATCGTGCTAACAGGGCAAGTTTTGGAACAAGTTCTGACCCAACTACGACTCACAAGGACAATTACAGAATAGCTCAGAAGCAGTTCGATGCCTTTAAAAGAGATTTAGAGAACGTTTCGGGCAAACTCAAATCGTTGAATAATTAGGCATGAAATAATTGATGGTTTCTTGAACTGAAGCAATCGCTATTAAAAAGGAGGAGGAAATTAAAAGATGGCTGTCATTAATGGCAGCCATTTTTATTGAGACTCCTCTGCGCCAAGGACCATTTTATACTGTTCATACCGTATAAAAATATCCTCCACGTAATTGACAGGTTCTGTACCTCTACAATATCCGTAAAGTACGACTGGGTCATTATAGAACTTAGATTTTGATTTTTGAATGAGGTAGAAACCTACATCATCCCATTTATTACCATCTTTCCCGAATTTCTCTGCTAGTCTGATTGCATCCTTAACATGGCCTTGGCCTACATTGTAAGAGCCTAAAACAAACTTTATCCGTTCATTTGGATCTTCTATTTCATCCTCCCAATAGTCTTCCAGCCATTTCATATGCCTCACACCCCCCGCCAAATTTTTGGCCGCATTAAAAGGGTCTTTTACGTTAAACTGCCTCATGGAGATTTCCATTAATTGCATCAATCCTTTTGCTCCAGCCCATGACTCAGCGTTGGCATCAAATTTAGATTCTTGATATACCTGTGAAGAGAGCAACATCCAGTCTACAGATAAATCTTCGGCTGCCTTCTTTATTAAGTCATCATATTTCGAAAGCTTCCCTCCACCAGTTGAACTAAAATCACTATTTACTCTTGCACGTTGAGACCTAGTGTATTTGAAATAACGATCGTGGATCATATTAAAATCGGGCCTAGATTTCATTACTGCTAACCATTTATTCACTTCCTTTTTGAGCACTGGTGAATTGCTACGCATTGCCCAAGCAATTTTTTGTGGGAAACTAATTTCTGTCTTTGCATCAATGTCATAATCATAAGACGCATTAATCATACCTATATCACTGTCGGCTACTGTGTATACATTCTCTCCTTTCGAGACCCGATCAATCAATGTTTCTGTATCAATATTGCCTTCTACTTCAATGATATTAATTTCTCCTCCGATTTCATCTGACAAGCTTTCTAATCGGGATGAAAAGGCAGACCCTTCTCTCACGAGCACTTCTTTACCCACCAAATCCAAAGGGTTTCTAATGAGAGCAGCCTCAATTTCATGGGCCTTCATTTTTCTCCAATTTTTGGGCTTCCGTTGAATTAAAACCTGCCTTACCTCATTCAATTCATTACTAAATGCAACAACCTCAGCTCTTTCTTTTGTAACAGTAAGGTGGTATGCCATAATATCGGCATTTCCATTATCCAACATTGCAAAAGCTCCTCGAATATCATTTGTGATTTTAATTTCCAGTTCTACTCCTAAATCTTCAGCAAAACGCTTGAGTAAATCAAATTCATAACCCATTCGCTTGCCCTTATAAATAAAATAACTGGTAGAGCTATTGTCAACTACTGCAATTAAAGTCCCTCTTTTTTTGATTTCAGCAAAGTCAAAGTTTACAGTATTATTACTCGCCCTAAGTGAAGGTTCTCTGGATTTTTTGATGGCGACATCATCATCATGAATTGTGGAGTCATCTTGCACAACATTAGCGACATCCTTCTCTTCAGCTGTTTTGGATTCCTTTTTCTGACAACTAGTGTAGCAGATTAAAGTGCTTATCAGCAAGAATATCAAAAATTGACTATGTGTTTTTTCCTTCATAATTGAATGATGATATCTAAAACTTCATCTTATTCCCCACTTAAATTACATAATCTAGAACGCAAGACAATAATCTTTAGAAGACTACTTTAATATTACTTTTTAGAATGCATAAAAAAGGCCCACCTCAATAGGTGAGCCTTTAATTTTTATTGAATGTATCTTAGTTATTCATAACCCATTCTCCTGCTTCTCTAATTAAAGAGAAATCCTCAGTAACTGTGGCGCCATTATAAGTTACTACAGTCACAATATATTTTTGACCATCGTCAGTAACAAACCCTCCACTGTCCAAGATAAATGCAATAGCTTCTATCATTGTATCATCAGCCCATGAAGTACCTCCTCCAGTTCTGTTGAAGTTTCCAAAAGTTGCAAGATTATCACCATATGGAGTACCAGCGTACTCTTCAGCAACTGCATTATAATCGTTATTTGAAAAATCATATTTAATGGTATTATCAGGAACCCAAGTCGTACCATCATGACCAAAACTCAGTGATTGTTCTGTAACTTGATAATGGTCGTTATACAGCAACCATTCTCCAGCTGTAAAGATATAGAGTCCAACATCCGGAACATTGGCCATTCCAGAGGAACCAAATCTATCGTCATAGTTGTATTGAGCGACTAAGACAGTACCATCTTCTACAAAGAGATAAAAATTCTCATTTAGATAAATTGGCATTTTCTCTCTTCCTTCTCCAGAGTTACTAAAATCAGTACCACTTTCGCCAAAGAAATCACCATAAGCGTCATCAGGTAAGATGAAGGTATATTGCCAGCCATAAGCAACAGTATAAACAGCTCTTGATACAAGTGTTTCAACACCTGAACCATTATAGAACTCATGAGTAATGTCCATATGATGTCCATCCCAAGCACCTGGCTCTTTGTAGTCAGCATATAATGGTATGTCCTTAGACAGGTCACTAAAGTTTCCGAAACGGAAGCCTAACTCATCATATTCAGCATCGGTAACAGTATATTCGTAATAGTCTCCTCTTAAATCAGGAGAGCTACCATTATAGAAATCATATGTTACAACAGCAGTCGAACCCTGGCCTAAACCAGGATGATTACTAGATAATACAGCTGGTACACCAACTTTAACATCATCTTCGCTACTGAAATTTCCGAAACGAGCACAATCACATGCA
>Ga0209223_10000426_pt1 | contig 48881 bp, 48 predicted proteins | sample COG_06_FD_184750 | JGI IMG/M metagenome (GOLD analysis project Ga0209223, IMG submission 184750) | Pelagic Microbial community sample from North Sea - COGITO 998_met_06 (SPAdes) (version 2) | ecosystem: Environmental > Aquatic > Marine > Neritic zone/Coastal water | place: Helgoland, sampling... | reverse complement strand
ATTTTTTTATAGCCGGCAATGTCCTACTCTTCCGTGTCTTAAGACAAAGTACCATTGGCGCTGAAGGGCTTGACTTCCGAGTTCGGAATGGGATCGGGTATAACCCCTTCGCAATAATCACCGGCGAATGATTTATATCTAATTAATCTATATTGTAAACAAAGAAATGATATTGGATTATTTATTTTTAACTGATTCTATATAGTTTTTTAAGCTTATTTTTCCGTGCAACTTATAAACTTTATTTGATAGGTGCATATTAGTTAAAGCTGATGAGAACCTTTCACCCAATCTTACTGGTAGAAATTTAATTTTATGACTAAACAATCTAGCTACTTCTAAAATTGAGTAACTTTTTTTGTGAGATATAGTGTAATGTCTATTTTTATTTTTTTTAAATGCTAAATAGCATGCATCAACAGTGTCTTTAACGTGGGTGAATCTTCGAGTTTGAGACCCGGGCTTTACAACTGTTAAATATTTATTATTATTATATTGATCTTCAAATATCCCTATAACTGTTGCCATTTCACCATTTTTAATTTGTTTTGGGCCATAGACATTGTAGAAATAAATTATTTCAAATTTAAAACCATACCATTTTTTTAAATTTTCTAATAATTCTAGATTTTTTGATTTTGTGAAGGCGTAAGGTGAAAGATTTTTATCTTTGCCACTATTTCCAATACTGGCAGATGTTGCGGAGTATACAAGTTTAATTTTATTTAAGAAACAGAAGTTAAAAACTTCATTTGATCCAACAGTATTAGAATCTATACACTCATTGATTTTTAAAAAGCTTTGATAAATTCGAGAAAATTCTCCAAAGTGAAAGATAACTTTAATCTTTTTTTTTTTATAATCTAAAATCTTGGTAATATTTTTAGTATGTCCTTTAATATATTTTACTCTTTTATTTTTAATGTGATTTTTTTTTACACCACTTGAATAATTGTCGATGCTTAAAATTTTATATTTAGTCTTTTTAAGAAGCAATTCTATTAAATTTGAACCCACAAAACCTGCTCCACCTGTTATAATAATTAAATTTTTCATCAAAAATTCTCTCTTACAAATGATTTGTAGGTATTTTTAATAGAAGTAGTTAAATTCATTTTGGATTTCCATCCATATTTTTTCGCCAAAGAAACATCCATAACTTTTCTTGGTGATCCATTAAGTTTTGTTTTCTCATATTTAATTTTTATTTTTTTATTGCCTAAAATAACTTTTGCTATAAATTCTAAATAATATTTAATTGAATGATCTTTGCCAGTACCAATATTAATTAAAGAATGGGTTGTTTTTTTTTTCATAAAAAAAACACATGCATCAGCTAAATCATCAACATCTATGACTTCTCTTTTCGTTTTTCCATTTCCCCAAAGAGTAATTTTATTTGTTTTGTTAATTTTTAAATTATGAATTTTTCTTATTAAGGCTGGAAAAAAATGAGAATTTAACTCGTTGTAGTTATCGTTTGGACCAAAAGTATTAGTTGGCATTAAACAAATATAATTAGTATTATATTGATAATTATAACTTTGGCACATTTTTATCCCAGCAATCTTCGCAACAGCATAGGCATCATTTGTTTCCTCTAATTTTCCAGATAACAAGTAATCTTCCTTGATAGGTTGTTTGCAATTTTTCGGATAAACACAACTTGAGCCTAAAAAAATTAATTTTTTAATTCCACATTTGTAAGCTCCATGTATTAAATTGGTTTGAATTTGAAGATTTTCAGTGATGAAATCTGCTTTATACTTTAAATTAGAGTATATTCCTCCAACTTTTGCTGCTGCAATAAATATAAAATCAAGTTTACTGGTTTTTAAAAATTTAAGTACTTCGGTTTGATTTATTAAATCTAATTTTTTTCTATCAGCAACAATTATTTTTTTATAACCTTTTTCCTTTAATTTTCTTACTATTGCACTTCCAACTAATCCTTTATGACCAGCTACAAAAATCCTAGAATTAAAATTAATCATTATTAATTAATTTGAGATTTTCATAATAAACCATCTCTCTAACTAAATCATTTATTTTGTATTTGGGTTTCCAGTTTAGTTCCCTTCTTGCTTTTTTTGAATTTCCTAATAGAGAATTCACCTCTAAAGGTCTAAAATATTTACTATCACATTCAATTATACAATTATTATTTTTGAGATCAAAACATTTTGATTTAATACCTTTTCCTGTCCATTTAGATTTAATGCCCAATTCATTTAAAACTAAATTTACAAACTGCTTTACCGAATATTGCTTCCCTGTAGCAATTACGTAATCTCTAGGAGTTTTGTTTTGTAACATTTTCCACATAGCTAAAACATAATCTTTTGCATGCCCCCAATCCCGCCTAGCTTCGACATTGCCTAAATATAATTTTTTCTGTTTACCATGCTTAATTTTACATAGAGCATTTACAATTTTTTTTGTTACAAAAGTTTCACCTCTTACTGGACTTTCATGATTAAATAATATCCCATTACAGGCAAAAATTTTATAAGACTCTCTATAATTAACCGTTATCCAGTGAGCATAAACTTTCGCAACACCATAAGGACTTCTTGGATAGAAAGGTGTGGTCTCTCTCTGAGGTACCTCTTGAACTTTTCCAAACATTTCAGATGTGCCAGCTTGATAAAATTTAGTTTTTTTTTCGAGGTTATTTGCTCTAATTGACTCTAGTATACGCAATGCACCTAGGGCATCAGCATTTGCGGTATACTCGGGTACCTCAAAAGAAACTGCAACATGAGATTGGGCTGCAAGATTGTAAATTTCATCTGGTTGAATTTTATTAATTAATGAATAAACAGAAAAACTATCAGTAACATCACCATAATGAAGAAATAATTTTTTATTTTTTTGATGTTGGTCTTGATATAAATGGTCAATTCTTGCTGTATTAAAAGAAGATGACCTTCTTTTAATACCGTGTACCTCATAATTTTTTTTTATTAATAAATCCGCTAAGTATGAACCATCCTGTCCGGTTATTCCAAAAACTAAAGCTTTTTTTTTCATGTTTATTTTACTAATTTATATTTTATTAAACAATAGATTGCTCTAATGCCATCTAAAAATGAAATTTTTTTTCCTTCTGAATATTCTCTACCCAAATAAGTTATTGAAACTTCAAAAATATTTATTTTTCTATTAGCTATTTTAGTTGTTATTTCAGGGCAAAATCCAAATCTTTTTTCAACTAAATTTACATTTTTAAAAAGATGGCTATCAAATACTTTATAGCAAGTATGAGAATCTGTTAAATTTTGATTATTAATAAAATTCGAAAATGTTGTAAGCATATGATTACAAAAAATTCTAAAAATAGATGTAAAATTATTTAGTTTATATCTTTGTTTTCCTAAAACACGAGAGCCGTAAACCACCTTTGATTTTTTGCTGATGATTGGATAGATAAGTTGCTCATAATCTTGAGGATCATATTCTAAATCACCATCCTGAATAATTACAATATCGCCCTCTATATAGGGTTTGGCTGACTGTATGGCACTACCTTTTCCTAAATTGAACTCATGATAAATAACTTTATCAACTAATTGTTCGATTTTGTTTTTTATTAATTCTCTAGTTCCATCGTTTGATCTATCATCAACAATAATAATCTGTTTATTTATTTTATCTTGTTTTAATACTCTGGTAATTAGTTGTTCTAAGTGATTTATTTCATTATATACTGGGATTATTATGGAAACTTTTTTCATCATTGAATAATTATAGATAATAATCCTTATGGAATTTTTTTTTCTCTTAATAAATATTTTTATTTTTACTATCTTAATTAATATATCAGGTATTCAATTAAATAAAACTATATTTAAAAATTATGATTTAAATATTTACGAAAATGGAGTGATTAACTCAATTTTCATATCTATATTAGCTTTAAATTTAAATTTTTTCTTACCACTTAATAATTTTGTTAATCATATATTTTTATTTTCTTTATTAATTTTTAGCATTCACTCAATTTTAAAAAATAAAAGTATTATTAAAAAAATATTATTTAAAATTTTTATTGCTTCATTTTTATCATTTTTGTTTATTTGTTTATCAAATGTGAATAGACCTGATGCAGGATTATATCATTTGCCATTTATAAACATGTTAAATGAGAATAAAATTTTAGTTGGGTCAGGTAATATTCATTTTAGATTTTCACACATTTCAATCACACAATATTTTTCAGCTATATTTAATAACTCAATATTTGGAGATAAAAGTATTAGTGTTCCAATTGCGGTTTTAATGTCAAATTTTATTTGTTTATTTTTTTCTAAGTCAAATAAAATTTTAAAGAAAAACGAAATATATTTTAAAGATATATTAACACTTCTAATTTTTATAATAAGCTTAATTAATTTTAATAGATTTAGCGATATTGGTAATGACGGTATTGCTCATTTATATTTTTTTTACTTAACTTATCTACTTTTTAATTTTTCAAAAAAAACTGAGATTAAATCAATTAAACTTAGTATGTTTTCTCTTCTGGCAACCTACTTATTCTTAAATAAAATTTTCTATATATTTTCTTTTTTAATTCCTTTTTATGTTTTAATAAATGAAAAAAATTATATTTGGCTAAAATCTAAATTTTTTTTCTTTCTCTCACTAACCTTATCAACTTATTTATTTAGAAATTTTTTAGTATCAGGGTGCTTTTTCTTTCCTTTAAAATTTTCTTGTTTAGAAGTTAATTGGTTTGATAAAGATATAATAAATCAAGAAAGTATTTCTGGTAAAGCATGGTCCAAAAATTGGAATACATATGAGGGATCACTCAGTATGTCCAAATTTTCAGAAAATTTTAATTGGTTAAGCACATGGTTAAACGGACAATTTAATCATATTTCTGAAAAAATTATTTTAAATATTTCGATATTAGCAATTTTTTTAATTTTACTTGTCTTCACCAAAAAAATTGAAAAAGACAATAAATCTATTAAATATTTTTTAGCATTTTACTTTTTTTTAATAATTAATATCATAATTTGGTTTTTAAATTTCCCAATTTACAGATACGGGGAAGGATATATTCTTATATTTTTAATTTTCAATGTATTGTTTACAGTATCCTTTACAAAAATGAAATTATTTTTACCAAAAAAATATCTGACTATTTTTTTTTCTATATTAATTTTGGTAATTATCTCCAAAAATACCTTAAGAATTTATAACAATTATAATTCGAATAATCATGATATTTGGCCAAAAATTTACCCTGAACAAACAAAAATAACAGAATACAAAAAAGTTTTTGATAAGCATGGAAATTTTTTATTTTATCAATCTAATAATCAACAATGCATGTATTTTAAATCTCCATGCACTTACTATATCAACAAAAAAGTATATTTAAAAAAAAATATGTTTTACAAATTTTATAATGTTAACCAATAAATTTAGTTAACTTTATAACCTGAGTAAATAAACTTGACTTTGATTTATAACTGAATTTTATACCAAATTTATTTGCAGCTTGATGATCAGTTTTTTTGTCACCAATCATCAATATTTCCTTTTTTTTTAATGAAAATTTTGATTGAGCTTTTTTAAGCATACCAACATTTGGTTTTCTTAATCGATAATAGTAATACGAATTAAAATTTTTTGAATTTTTATAATAAGGGCTAAAATAAAACTCATCTATCCATGCATCATCTTTCTTTAATACATCAGACATGTAATCATGAAATAATTTTACATCTTTCTTTTGATAAAAACCTCTTCCTATTCCAGATTGATTGGTAATAATGATTACTAAAATTTTTTTTGAGTTAAGATATTTAATTGCTCTTATTGCTCCAGTTTTCCACTGTAAATCTTTTGTTTTGTATACATATCCTTTATCTTCTATCAAAACACCATCTCGATCAAAAAATACTGCTTTTATCATTTGTCAAAATTGGTTGATTTTTTGTTTAAAATTAGAAAAAAATATATTGTAAATAGTATAATGATACCAATCTCAGCACTAAATTTAACAGTAAATAAAGTTTTAATAGAGCAAATTAAGATATTAATAAAATTAGTTTTAATCTGACCATATTTATTTATTAGTAAATGATGTAAATGATTTCTATCACCTTTAAATGGAGAATTACTAGTCCAAATTCTTTGAAAGAACAATCTAGTCATATCAATGCCTGGTATAAACATAATTAAAATTATCTGGTCGATATCGATTAATCCTACTTTATATAACTGAATACAAATAATCGAAATTATTATTGAAAATAAATATGTACCATTATCACCTAAAAATATTTTATTTTTATGATTGTAAAATAAAAAGAAAATTAAATATAAAATCTGAAAATAAAAAAAAAAAGAACCAGTTAATAATCCAAAGTTTAAAAATACAAAAGCTAAGTAAATCCCAGATTGAGAATTAATACCATCATACATATTAAAAGATTGACTAAATGCTAATAAACAAAAAATAGTAAAGATTATTGAAAACGAACCTAAATCAATTGAATTATTCATAAATCTTAAATTTTTCAATTGATAATCGGGTATTAAATTTAAAAATAAAAAAAATAATATACTTAAATAAATAAGTTTATGACTCGGTTTTAAAAAAAATTTATCATCAATCAATCCAATAAAAAAAACTGATAAAAAAAATAAAAGAATAATTAATTTATTTTCAGAAAAACTCCCAAAAAATATAAATTTTTCTTCAGTGTGATAAAATAAATAAATTGTTAAAATAATAAATATTAAATATCCAATCCCACCTGTATAAGGAACATTTCCAACATGTGTCTTATTCTTGCCATCTGGATAATCAAATAACTGAAATAAATTTGCTATTTTTTTTTGAAAAATAAAAAAAAAAGTACAATACAAAGTTAGTATTAAAAAATTAAGTATCATAAAATAATATATAAAATAAAATTTATTAGTTTTGCAAATTTATATTTGATAATATATACTCACCCTTTGTATTCTTATATTCAACTTGATCAGAAAGATGTATTTTATCTGAATAATGTCTAAGGAAATAAATGAATAAATTATTATTTTTTATAAATTCCATGAGTTTTTCTATATTTTCTAATGATAAATTATTTTCAAACATTAAAATAAAATTAAAGTCATTTTTGTAAAATCCAATAAATTCCTCAATTACTAAGTCCTCACTTCCCTCAATATCCATCTTAATAAAAAAATTTTTTTTCTTATCAAATGAGTTAAATATTTCAGAAATATTAATTGTCTCTACTTTTATTGCATCATTCATAGAATTATCAAAAATACGTGAACCACCTGAATTTTTTCCAACTTTTAAATAAGTAAAGTTTGTAGAATTTTTAACAATTGCCTTTTCATAAATAATTAAATTATCTATAAAAATTTCCTTTAAAGTTTTTTTTAAAAAAAAAACACAATCTGGATTTGGTTCAAAATAATATACTTTCTCAAATATATCCGCTGATACAATTGAGAATTCACCATAATTACCTCCAAAGTCATAAAAATAATCAAATTTAAATTTTTCCTGAAGTGCTACTATTAACTTGAGTTTATTAATTTGCGTATTATTAAAATATAATTTAATAGCTCTTAGGTCATTAGAATTCATCAAACACAAATAAGACTTGTCATAAATTTTAAATTTATATCTTAATATATTTGAATCCGTTGAGATGAAAAACTTAAGTAATTTTTGAATAAAATTATATTTTGTAACTAGTAACAGCAAATAATTTAATAAAATTATTTTATAATTTTTATTTAGAATCAGTAAAATAAAATTTTTAAATTTATTCATCACTATCTTCAATGAATTTACACAACATATGGCCTATAAAAATGTGGGCTTCCTGTATTCTCGCAGTGCTACTTGAAGGAACATTTATAACTTGATTACAATTTTCTTCATATAAAAATTTATTTTTACCTGTCAATAAAATCACATTAATTTTTTTATTTTTGCAAACTTTAATTGCTTCTATAACATTTTTACTTTTTCCAGAAGTGGAGATAGCTATAGCTAAGTCTCCTTGCTGTCCTAGTGCCTCTATTTGTTTTGAAAATATTTTATCAAATGAAAAGTCATTGCTACAAGCTGTGATTAAAGAGTTATCAGCAGATAAAGAAATTGCTGGAATAGGCTTTCTATTTTTTTCAAATCTTACAACTAGTTCGGTGGCTAAATGTTGCGCATCAGCAGCACTCCCCCCATTTCCAAAAAAAAAGATTTTTTTTTTATTTTTTATTGTATCTATACAAATTTTCGATACATCGATTATTTTTTTAATTAATTTTTTCTCTATAATTTTAAAAACAGCTTGATGCTCTTCTAAATTTTTTTGTATAATTAGTTTTCTATTTTTCATTTATTTTTAATTAAATAATTTTTATCCTGATGTATAAAAAAAACATCTCCTATAAAATTTGGAATTTTCTTTTTAAAAAGTAATTCAAAATTATCATTAATACTAACTTCTGGAAATTCAAATAAATTAAATTTATTTTCATAAAAAAAATATGACTTATAATTCAAAGAATACATAAGCTCAAAAATAGGATTAATACTATCATATTTAAAAATTTTTGAGCTACCCTCTTGAACTTCTACAACAAGTATTGGTTTATTATTGATAATAGTTTTTTTTGAACCCATAATTGCTTTATATTCCATCCCTTCAATATCGTATTTTATAAAATCAATTGTTTGTTCACCATATTTTTCCAAAAATTCGTCCAAGTTTACTACTTCAACAATTTTTTTATCATCCACACTAGGCGATTTTTTTTCCAAAAATTTTAAATAACCATTATGATGATTTCCTATTTCTTGCCATATAAATTTATCATTTTCTATATTTACACCTAGTTTAAAGGGTAATATTTTATTATTCAGATTATTTAGTTTAATATTTTTGCAAAGTTTTTCGTAACTTGGACCAGGTTCAAAAGCTAAAACTTTTTTTGCTTTTAAATAAATCATAAATAAAGATATAGATCCAATATTTGCACCAACATCAACACAAACAAAATTTTCAAAATTTATATTTTTCATGCCAAGAATTGGTTCAGTTTTGTTGATAAAATATGAGGTTGCCTCTCTCTCAATTGTGACATTGGTTGAAGCATAAATTTTAAAATCACTTCTAAAAACTTTGCCAACATAATCAATTTTTTTATCTCTTAAGCAAATATTAGGAAAGCCTAACTGAGCAATTTTTTTTTGTAGACTTGTAGGTAAAAAAGAGACTAAACACTTTCTTAATAAAAATCTAAATAACTTTATTAAGAATTTTTTCATTAAATAAATTAAAGTTTTTCAGCTGTCTTTAAATCAGTTTTGTTATCTATATCAACATAATTTTTCAGATCTTTTACCAGAAAACAAAACGTTTTTTTTCCAACCATTGAATTTTTGTCGATTGTTCTTTTTGGTCTTAATATATCTATTATTCCAATATGGTTATACGTTTGGGGTAGCTGTTGTCTTGCCATCGAATGAAGTTCTTTTTTATTATGATAAAAAAGAGGTTTTGCTAAATTATGAAATTTTATCCACATTTTATATGGTGAAAAATCACTTTCTTTAAAGCATCTTAGAGAATCATAATTTTTGTTTTTAATAATCAACCCTATTGCCTTGTTTACTAAATGTAAACTTCTAAAGGGAGTTGTTGGTCTTAAATGAATTATCAAATCAATTTCATTTTTGTTATTCTTTCTATACCATTTCAAAAAATGTTTAAAAACATCCAAATCTTTAGAATTATCCTTAGAATATTTTTTTGGCCTCAAAAAAGGAACTTCTGCATTATATTTTTTTGAAATAGTCTTTATCTTTTTTGAGTCAGTGCTTACAAAAACTTTTTTAACATTGGAGATTTTTTTTGCAAAATTAATAGAATGAGCGATTAAAGGAACTCCCTTTAACTTTAATATATTTTTATTTTTTAAACCTTTTGAGCCAGATCTTGCTGGAATTAACACTACAATATTCATTAATAATTAATTTTCAAATACCATAGAAGTAAAATTTATTTAGATTTAACAAGTTTTTTCGATGTCTAATCACAATCGATCCTACACCGCATAATAAAATTATCAAAATCATACCTTAGTTTTACCAGTATTTCATGTCATTTAGTTTTATCTTTTCTTCTTTTAAAAATTTTTTAACACCATTTCCATAACAAATTTCAAATTTTCTTACCATTTCAACTAAAGAAATCATTCCATTCAGCTCCAGTGAAGAAGCTTGATCAGTGCCCCAAAGAGTTCTGTCAATCGTAATATGTCTCTCAATTGTTGTTGCACCCAAGCAACAAGCAAAAACAGAAGGACCTACCGACGATTCATGTCCGGAATACCCTATCTCAGATTTGTATTTTTTTTTTAGTTTTTCTATCATTTTTAAGTTTAGATCCTCTAATTTAGCGGGATATGTCGAAACACAATGCAAAAGCTGAAATTTACATTTTTTTTTTTTAAAAATTTTTATCACCTTATCTAAAATTTTATAGTTAGACATACCTGTTGAAATAAATGTCTTTTTTTTTTGATTGGCTATTGCTTCAATTAACTCAAGATTTGTTAACATAGCAGATGGAACTTTATTATATTTTAAATGATATTTTTTTAGAAAATTTAAGCTATCAATATCCCACGCACTAGCAAACCAATCAATTTTAATTTTCTTACAAAATCTATTAATTTCATTATACTCTACTCTTGAAAACTCAATTTTTTTTTTATAATCCAAATAACTCATTACTCCCCACGGGGTAGACCTGTTTTCATTTTTTTTTTCTGGTGGTGTTGATATTTCAGGATTTCGTTTTTGAAATTTAACAGAGTCAAAGCCTGCTTTTTTAGCCTGCACTATAATCTTTTTAGCTAGATTTATGTCACCGTTATGATTTATTCCAATTTCACCGATTAAATAAGTTTTTACCATAAAGAATTATTTTATATATACTATAATTTAAAAATTAAATTTACAATTGTTCTTTAAATGTAAAACCAAGAAAAATGCAAAAACCAAGAAGCATAAGTTCTTTTGCAAATCTTAATAACGCTTTATAGGATGTTAAATGTCTATTTGATAGTCTAAAATATCTTAACGAAAATAAAATTATTGACTTAGATAAATTTTCTTTAAAACACTAGATGATGAAAAATCATCTGATTTATTAAATATAATAACTTCTCCTCCATATTTTTTCATATAATAATACCCAACAACATTTTTTTTTTTGTAATCTGAGCCTTTAAATAAAAAGTTTGGTTTTATTTTTTTAATTAATTTTAGAGGAGTTTTTTCATCAAAAATTACTACTAGGTCAATAAATTTATATTGCTCCAAGTTATATTTCCTTGAAAATTGATTAAAAAAAGGACCATTTAAATTTTTAATTTTTTTATAAGATTCATCTGAATTAATTGCTACGATTAATTTATCACACTTCTGTTTTGCAAATTTCAATAGCTTTAAATGTCCCGGATGAATAATATCAAAACAACCATTTGCTAAGCCAATTATATTCTTGTCTTTTTTCCATTCTAAAACTTTATTTAGAGTTTCATTGGATTTCTCTTGGGGAGCACTAATACCAAACATCTTAACTGATTGTGTGGCTCGATTAATTGCAAACTTAATTGAAGAATTAATTTCTTTTTTATCTTTTAAAGAACAAACTAAATTTGCAATAAATACATCGCCTGCACCAGAAACATCATAAACTTCTGATTTTTCTGTAGCAAATTTCTCAACTTTATTTTTTTCTTGATCGTATAATTGACAGCCTTTATCTCCTAAAGTATTAATTAATTTTTTTATTTTGAAATTTCGTAATAATTTTATAATCTCATTTTTCTTTGAAGCATCTTTAATATTATATTTTTTTAATATCAAGTTAAACTCTTTTTCATTTGGAGTTAAAATATTTGAATTTTTAAATATTTCAATATTAGTATTTTTAGTATCACAAACTGATTTGATATTATTTTTATTTAAAATATTTATTATTTTTAAGATTACTTTTTCTGACAAATTACCTTTTCCATAATCTGATATAATTGCATACTCCAAAAATTTATTATTCTTTATAAAACTTTTAAGATTATTTATTAAAGTATTACTATTATTTTCTTTATTAAGTTGTTCATAATCTACTCTTAAAATATGATGTTTATTACTAGTAAATCTTACCTTATGAGGTAAATGAAAATTTTTATATTTAATTAAATATTTTGTAGATATTTTTTTTTGCTTCATCAATTGAATTATTTTTTTTGATGCAAAATCATTTGATATTTTTGAAAAAACAATTGGCTCAAATTTATTTACTTTTATATTATGCGCAACATTTGCAACACCACCTAAAAAAAAACTTGAGCTTTTATAATTTAATACTGGAATAGGCGCCTCAGGAGAAATACGATCACAATTCCCAGTTACAAACTCATCTAAAATTATATCTCCAATACATATTATTTGATTATTGATTTTTTTTTTCATTATATTAACATTTTTAAATTTTTGATTATTTCCTTTGTTTGAATTTTATCAATACACATATAGGTTTTATTTTGAATTTTAAATTTACAATTCCAATTACAATTAAAACAATTCATAGGATTGTAAACTTTTTTCTCATTCCTATTAAAATAGAATTTATTTTTTATTTCAATAAATCTTGAAAAAAAACCTCCGCCAACAATTGATAGAGTTTTTTTATTCAGAATATTTGAAATATGCATAGTTGCTGTTTCGGCTGTTACTACTAACTCTGCTCCACTTATGCATTCAATAAACTCATCAATTTGATATTGATTTATTTTATTTATAATTCTATTTTTTTTAAATTTGATATTATTTTTTATATTTAGAAAGTTTTTTTGATCAAAAGCAACTCCTGTGAAAACGAGTATTAAATCTGTATTTTTTAAAAGATAATTGGAAATTTTTATAATTTTATCATTTGAAATATTTCTTCTATAATCTGAGGTTCCTAACGAAATAAGCACATATTTATCTTTAAATTTTATTTTTGAACTTATTTTAAGAGTCAAATAATTTTGAATTTTTTTATTTGTTATTTTCTCATAAAATTTTTGATTATTTGTAACTTCATCATAATTTTCTATTACAATAAGTTTATCATAATAAGAATTACTTAAATTTGAAAAAAAATTTGGTAATTGATCTTGATTATCTTTAAAAGCTATTTTGTTTGATTTATGAAAATTTTTAATAATTAAATCTGATAATACAAAATTTCTACTAACCATTGGATTAATAATTGTATTAAAGTTTAACTTATATAATCTTTTTAAAAAACTTATTCTATAAAAAATATTGAATAAAAATTTTGACCTATTAAGAGAAATAAGATTTATTTTATTTTTATATTTATTATTTAAATATGGATGTATTTTTGAATTACAAATTAAATAAATTTCATAATTTTGATAGTGTTTTATAAAATTTAAAAAAGCATTTTCCCATAAAACAAAATCCCCAAGATTATCATTTTTTATAAATAAAACTTTTTTTTTTTTAAAATTTGTTTTTTTCTGGAATATTATATAAACTAACTTGTCAATATTGCTAAAAAATATTAATGCGATAAAGTAATATATATATTTAAAAAAAACTCTTAAATAAATCATAAATTTTTTTTAGTATAAGATTTTTGTATTCAAATTTTTTAAAAATTTTAAAATCAATATCATCCGAAAAAGTAATTTTTTTTGGATGATATATTTTTGGAATATCATAAGTTTTAATTTTTGATAAATTTTTTAAATCAATTTTTGTGTTCGTTGCTGATAAATTAAATCCAATATTTTTAACTAAATTCCTATTTGGCCTTATGCAGTATCCAGAATTTTTTCTTATCGAAAAATCCCATTGATAGTCCCATGTGTTTATTTTTTTTTGTTTTGTTTTTTCATACAAATAATTTCTATAAGCATTTTCTTGATCAGTATTAAATAGATTCAGTTTATTGCTAAAACCTTTCATTTGGTAATCATAATTTTTCCAAGCCCTTCTCCAAGATGCCCATCCCCATACGTGAGTATATCTGCTAAAATGATAGGAATATTTACTTTTAATTTTACCAAAATGATTAAATCCTGAGATGTGAAAAATTTTTTCATTATTACGATAGTGACTTAGTAATCTTGTACAAAAAATAAAAAAATTTATTCTAGGAATAATATCATCCTCAAGTATTATTCCTTCTTTTTCATTTTTAAAAAACCAATCTATAGATTGTTTTATTGATTGACCAACTTGCTTGTGACTATCTTGAAAAAAAAAAAATTTTTTACATTTTATATCTATATTTCTTGATAGACTTCTAATCTGTTCAGAATTTAATCTATCTTTATAATAATTTTTTGAATTTTTATCAGGACAGTTGTTATAAATATAAATTGATTTAATATTTACCTTTTTTAAAATGTTTATTATCCTTTTAAAGTTAGCTAATCTAGTATAAGTAATCAGCAATATTGGGCTTATTTCCATAATTAATATATGAGTGTATTTTTCAAAGACATAAGTATTCTATTATCAATTTTTTATCAAAATAATAAAAGGATAAAATTTTACTATTTAGTTATACTTATTGCATTGCTAGTAATCTTAGAAATTATCAGCTTTTCAAGTTTGGTTCCGATTATATCGCTTATATTTAATGAAAATTTAATTTATCAAAATAAATATTTAAGTTTAATTTATGAATTTTTTGAATTCAAAAATCCAAAAGAATTTATAGTAGCTTTTATACCTTTTGCATTAATTTTTTTTTCAGTCTCAACCATTACAAGTATTTTAATAATTTATATTCAACAAAAATTTATTTATGATAACTATAAAATTTTATCAAATTTTGTAGTTAAAAAATATTTTAATTTGAACTATAAAACTTTAAGCAAATTAGACTCAGCAGAAGTGATTAAAAATAATTTAATCCCAATTATTGCTTTTTGTGAAGGATCATTAAATTCGATTGTAAATTTTTTTTCAAGATCATTAGTAATTATATTTTTTGTATTGATTGCATTTTTAATCGAACCATTAATCGCTTTTTCTATTTTGATTTTTCTACTGTTACTTTACTTTTTAATTTTTAATACAATAAAAAATAAAATGAAAAATTTAGGAGAAATAGGTGAGATATCACTCAAAGAAAAAACAAAATTATTAAATGAATTATTTTTGGGATTAAGAGAAATAAAGGTAATGAATTTATTTGATTTTAAAATGGAAGAATATAGACATTATGATAAATTATTATCTAAAAGCAAAACATTTCAATATGTTTTGGCAAATTCTCCAAAATATATTACGGAGTTAGTAGTAGTATTTTTAATTTTATCAGGAATTTTGATCTCATTCAATCTCGGTTTTGATATTTCAAAAACTATTCCTACTTTATTAATGATCTCAGCAATTGTTTATAAGTTATTACCTCATACTAATCAATTATTTTTATCTTTAAATACCCTTAAATATCAAGAGAAGTTAAAAGAAATATTTTTGGAGATTTTAAATTACAAAAATGAATTTGAAGATGTTACAACCAAAGTAAGTTTTAACTCTATTTTAGAACTCAAAAATATAAATTTTGGTTATGATAAGAAAAAAATATTAGAAAATTTTAATTTAACCATTAAAAAAAATGAAATAGTCTGTCTTAAGGGAAAATCTGGATCAGGCAAGACTACAATTACAAATATTATGTCAACATTATTAATACCTGACAGTGGAGACTTAATTATTGATGGAAAAAAGATAACTTCTCAAAATAAATCTCTCAAAGAAAAAATTGGATTTGTTACTCAAAATTTATTTTTCTTTAGTGGTACTTTGAAAGAAAATTTAATACTTTTAAAAAAAGATATAAGTGATAAAAAGATTTATGAATTGTTAAGAAAAGTTGATTTATATAAAAAATTTTCTGATTTAGATAAAGGACTTGATTATTTTATAAATTTTGATGGATCCAATTTAAGTTTAGGTGAAAAACAAAGATTAGCTATTGTAAGATGTATTTTAATGGAGCGTGAAATAATTATTCTTGACGAGCCTATAAGTTCGTTAGATAAAGAAAATATTGAGGAAATAAAAAATATAATTAAAAATTTAAAAAATCATGTTACTTTTTTAATTATTTCTCATGTTGATGAATTTAATGATATTTCAGATAGAGTAATAAAAATTGAAAAATAATATTTTAATAACTGGTAACAGGGGTTACGTTGGAGTAGTGCTTTCAGAGTATTTAAATGGAAAGTATAAAAATAAAGTTAAATTAACTGGAATAGATAATTACTATTTTAAAAATAAACTTACAAAATCTTATAATTATATAAATCAGTTCAATGGAGATATAAGAGATTTAAATCTAAATCACCTGAAAGATATTGATACCATTGTACATCTTTGCGCAATATCAAATGACCCTATGGGTCAAAAGTTTGGATCTATAACTAAAACTATAAACTTAGATTGTTCAAAACAACTGGTAAAATTAGCAGAAAAATCAAGTGTAAAAAAAATTGTTTTTGCATCAAGTTGTAGCATTTATGGACAAACAGACTCGAACTTAAGAAAAGAGACTGATAAACTTGCTCCTTTAACTGAATATTCAAAGTCCAAGGTGAATTTTGAAAAATTTTTGTCTAAAAACAAATCAAAAATTAAAAAGATTTCACTCAGGTTTGCAACTGCTTGTGGACCATCTAATGCCTTAAGACTTGACTTAGTTTTAAATGATTTTGTTTTCACTGCTTTAACTCAAAATAAAATAATTTTAAAAAGCAAAGGTCAGAGCTGGAGACCTTTAATTGATGTAAGAGATATGGCAAGAGCTATTGATTGGGCTATATTTTATAATTCAAAAAAAAATTATGATGTTTTCAATATTGGTAGCCCAAAAAATACCTATAAAATAATTGATTTAGCAAAATCAGTTTCAAAAGAATTGGGAATAAAATATGAAGTTGCTGAAGGAGCGGTAATAGACAGACGCTCATATAAAGTTTCATTTAATAAATTTTACAAAGTAGCAAAAAAAATGACTCCAATTTATGAAGTAAAACGAAGTTTATTAGATATGAAGAAATATATTAAGAAAAATTTAAAATACATAAAACAAAATCACAATAACTTTATAAGACTCAAATCATTAGAAAATTTAGTAAGAAAAGGCACTATTTCAAAAAAATTAAGAGTTAGATGAAAACTCTCATAAAAATTTCTCCTCCTTTGTGGCCAATATTTGAAATAGAATTAGACCTTGTAATGCAAGAATTGTCTTCCAATCGTAGTGTAACAATGATGATTTGTAATGGAAAAAAAAATTATTGCATCGCAAATCCAAAAATGAACAAATTAAAATGTTCATTTTGCAAATCTAGGTTAAAAAATGGACTTAATATTATTAAAAAAAAATTTAATAAAGAAAAAATTGAGTATATTGAGGAAAAGTTTAATCATTTCAAATCAAATTATAAATTTTCAAACAAATCTTTAAATAATTTTAAATTAAAGAAGATTGATTTTGGAAGCGCTGTACTTGGCACAATAATTACTCAGTATAAAAATAAAAATATTGATATAAAAAAATATAATTTTTTAGCAAATGTACTGCTAGATGAGTCCATAAAAACTCTGCAAAATTTCAAAAAAATCATAAAAAATAATTACTCAAAAATTTTAATTTTTAATGGAAGACATTATAATTATCGTCCTATTTTAAGGTATTGCCAACAAAAAAAGATTAACGCATATTGTTACGATTATCCTTATTTCGCTCATAATGGTTATCTAATAAGAAAACTTGATTTCACACAAAATCTTGCAAAAAGATCTTATTTTTTAGTAAAATCAATTCAAAATTTAAATTTTAATCAAATAAAAAATCAGGGTATTGCCTTTTTAAAAAATAGAATTGATAAAAAATCAGACGGCGCGTCACCAGTCTTTAACATAAATCAAAAAAAAATATTACCTAAAAACTTTGACGCAAATAAGATTAATGTGATTATTTTCAATAGTACTGATTTTGAATCAATAACTATATCTGAAAATAAAAAATTATATTTATTTAATGACCAAATCCAAGCCACTGAATTTATTCTTTCAAGATTTAAAAATAAAAAAGTAAGTTTTTATTTAAGATATCATCCAAACGCTTATCATGAAAAAATTGATATAGAGAAGTATAAATTCTTAGAAAAAAAGTTTTCAAATTTTTCATTAATTGATTCATATTCAAAAATAAGTAGTCATTATTTAATAAAAAATTCAAATTTTGTAATTTCCTTTGGGTCAACGGTGGGTTTAGAAGCAATATTTTTAAAAAAAAATTTAATAACTTTGGGGCCTGCAAGTTATATGAGATTTAATATTGATACTGTTCCAAAATCTAAAAAAAAATTGATCGAAATTACTAATAAACTAATTAAATCAAATAAATTTAATAAAAACAAATATAATAAAGCAATTAAAGCAGGCTATGCTCTAAAGTATGAACATGAAAAATTAAAATTTTTAGTAAATAAGGGTTTCTATAAATCTACTTACAATATAGATAATCAAAAAGTAGAAATTAAAAAAAATATTACTTTGTATATTTTATATAAAATGCTTTATTATTTTGAAACTTTTATAAATAATTTTGTTGAATTAATTAAATATCCAAAAAGATTTCCATTTATACTTAAAACCTATATAAGAAAGATTAAATTAAATTATGATTAAAGATGTTTCTATAAATAGCTTAAGAACAATTCCTGATGAACGAGGCTCGATTAAGCATATGTTAAAATGCACAGATGAAGTTTTTACTAAATTTGGAGAAGTTTATTTTTCAACTTGTTATCCTAAAGTAATTAAAGGTTGGCATGAGCATACCAAGCAAACACAAAATTATTGTGTCATTAAAGGAATGATTAAATTGGTTTTATTTGATAATCGAAAAAAATCAGATACATATAAAGAGTTAAACGAATTTTTTATAGGAGATAAAAATTATTCTCTCGTGACTATACCTCCGGGTATTATTATGGGATATAAAAACATTTGTACCGAAGAAGTTATTTTGGCTAACTGTAGTGATCTTCCGCACGAACCTGGTGAAATGATAAGATATAATCCTTCAGACTCTTTTATTTCTTATAGCTGGGATTTAGTTAATCGATAATTTAATGGGTAAGAAAAAATTACTCTTCATTGGAGGGTCTAGCTTTATTGGAAGTCACATAGCAGATCAATATAGTAAAACTAAAATAATTTATAATATTTCAAAAAAAAATAATCTATCATCAGCCCATTACAATTATAAATTAAACTTAAATGATTATAAATTTGTTAAAAAAATTGAAAGAATAAAACCAGATGAAATTTTTTTTTGTGTATCAATGAATCATTTTGATTCTGAAAAATATTTCAACAAAGGTCTTAAAATTTCAGTAGATGCAATAAAAAAAATTCTTCAAAATACTAATATTACAAAAAATTTAAAAAAATTTTCTTATTTATCAACTGCTCAGGTTTATAAAAAAAATTTAGTAAATGATATAAATACACCTTTAGCAATAAACAATGCTTATGCCTTATCTCATATATTTTGCGAAAAAATATTAGAATACTATAATAATAAATTAAGCACTAAATTTTTTATTTTTAGATTATCTAATTGCTTTGGTGTGCCTCTTGAAAAAACTAACGATTGTTGGTGGACAGTAGTTAATGATCTTTGTAGACAATCTGTTTTAAAAAATCAAATTATTTTAAGATCTGATGGTTCCCCTGTTAGAGATTTTATAGATGTTAAAGATGCTGCAAAGAAAATTAAATTATTTTTAAAAGTAAATACAAAGTTTAAAATTTTCAATGTTGGAAGAGGAAAAACTCTATCCATGTTGGAAGTAGCAAAAAAAATTAGACAAATTCAAGCAAAAAAATTTAAAACAAAAATGATTATTAAGATCAACAATAATGAAATATTAAAGAATGAATTTAAAGTTAAAAAAAATAAGTTTAAATTTATTCCAACTAAAGTTAGAAAATTTAGTTATACAAAAATTGAAAAAAGTATTGAAAAGATTATTAAATATTTGAAATGAAAGTTGTAATTTTTGCTGGTGGATTTGGAACTCGTTTAGGTGATATCACAAAAAAAATACCTAAACCCATGGTAAAAATAAAGGGAAAACCAATCATATACTATATTATTAAGCACTATTACAAATATCAGTTTAGAAATTTTTTAATACTTACTGGGTACAAACATAAAATTCTTTCAAATTACTTAAAAACTTTAAAACTCAAAGATGCTAAAATAAAAATATTTAATACAGGTATCAATACAATGACAGGTGGAAGATTAAAACGTATATCAAATCAATTTAAAAAAAATGAAGTGTTTCACTTAACATATGGAGATGCTATCTCTGACGTTAATTTAGATGTTTTAACACAAAAATTTTTAAGGAGAAAAAAAAGTGCTCAAGTGCTTGCGGTTAATCCTACGACTAAATATGGAGAACTAAAAATAAAAAGAAATGTAGTAATAGGATTTAAAGAAAAACCAAAATTTAAGAATATCTGGATCAATGGTGGGTTTTTTATTTTTAATACTGATATATTTAAATACTTAAAAAACGATAAAACAATATTAGAAAAAGAACCATTGGAAAAATTAGCAAAAGATAAAAAAATGTATTCATTTAAATTTGATGGGTATTGGAAATGTGTTGATACTCAAAGAGATTTGAAAGAATTAAGATTAGATTTAAATAAATTATCTTCTAAGTTTCTTTAAAATTGGCAATTCACTATCATAGACCTTTTTTTTACCGTCACCCATAGCACTCTCAATTACTCTTATATCTCTTATAAGTTTTGCAAAACCTCCAATTTCTAAAGATGCAGGTTGGTCTGATCCAAACATTGATCTATCTAATGTAACATGTCTTTCAATTATATTAGCGCCCAAAGCTACTGCAGCTATAGATGTCTGTATTCCCAGCTCATGACCAGAGTATCCAATTGGTACTTTGTATTTTTCCTTAAAAGCAGGAATACATTTTAGATTAAGTTCATTATTCTTAGACGGGTAAGTGCTTGTGCAGTGTAAAATAGACAAATTTTCCTTATCTAAAATAGAAACAGCATGATCAATTTCTTCTAGTGTGCTCATACCAGTTGATAATATAATTGGTTTTTTAGTGTCGCTTGTTTTTTTTAGAATATCTTCTCTCGTTAACATTGCTGATGCAATCTTATGACAAGGTGGGTTATAACTTTCAATAAAATCAATAGACTCAAGATCCCAGCAAGAAGCAAACCATATTAAATCTAATTTTTTTGCATATTTATCAATTTGATCAAACTCTTTTTTCTCAAATTCTAGTGCTTTTTTAAGATCATAATTAGTTTTTCCAAAAGGAGTTTCTCTAGGTGCCTCTAATTCCTTTTCAGTATAAACTAATTTAAGAGTTCTTTTTTGAAATTTAACTGCATCACAGCCAATTTCTTTGCAAGATTTCATTAATTTTTTTGCAATCTTAATATCACCATTGTGGTTAATACCAATCTCTGCAATTATAAAAACCTTTTGTCCTTCCCCAATTTTATGATTGCCTATATTTAACATTTATTATTTGTTTTAATAATTAACAGATTACGATTATATCACCATCATTATTATAACTAAAAGCATATGACAACTAAAATATTATAGCTTTTGATGTTTTCTTGGGTTGTCTCCAAGGATTAAAATTATTCAACTTTAAAATAAATTTGTTTTTTTTATTTTAACTTTCATTTGACATTTGGTTTTAATATATCTCTAGTAACTAGTATTAACTGAAAAAATTTTTACTTAAATACAAACTAAACTTTAAGAAAAATTGAAAATAATACTTTAAAATAACAATTATTCCCTAATAGGGAAAATTTTTTATTTTTTAAATCTATTATTTTGATAATTGCTTAGTATTCTTTTAATAATAGTTTTTACATCAGCTATAGAACTTGAGAAATAGGAAGACAGATAATATCGTGCTGGTAAATAAAAATCTTCTAATTTATCTGATAAATAAAAATTATTTAATGCTAATTCTTTTTTTACAAAAAATGAATTACAGCCTGTAATATTACATCCAACCAGGCTATAACCTTTTTTTGATAGACAATCATTAATAGATGAAAGTGAGTTTCCCCAAAAATCTGTACTTAAAATAGATGTATCCTTTTCTGAAAATTCAAATTTAAAATTACCTCTAAATTTTGCGTTGTATTCTACGCATATTACCCTTGGAGAAAAATCAAGATTTTTTAAAATTTCTATTTCATGAGAGTCTATATCTATTGATAAAAAATCTATTTCTTCTGGAATATTTAGTGTGGTTCTTAAAACATTAATATTTTTTGAATATATTTTTAAATTTAAAAGTTGAAGACATTCCTTAGGTATTTTTGATAAAAGCAAATTCTCATAGTTTTTAATGTAATTTTTATTTCCATCAATCCAAACACCTCGCCAACCCTCGCAAAGTAAATTTAAAGTATTGTTCTCAAAATGCGTTCCGGTTCCAATTTCAACAAAAAAATTATGTTTAATCTTTATTCTTTTAAATATTTCATGAATGATACCATCTTCATCATTTTGTGAATAAATTTTCCAACCAAATTTATTTAGATCACTTTTTGATTCTGCTCTTAATCTTTGAATGAGTTTTTCACTTTGTATTTTTCGATTAACATTACTATTCTTAAGGCCAGAATAAAAATCGAATATTCTATATAATTTTTTTATCATTTTATTCTATATTGTTTCATCTTATATAAAAATCTGAATAAAAAGTAATACAAATTCATAAATAAATTTATATTAAATGAATTTTTCAAAATTTTTAAATTTTCAAAATTTCTTAATAAAACTAAAAAAAAAGATTTAGATGAGGCGCCACCGTGTCTCATTTTTACGACATATTTATCTAAAAACATTTTTTTTATTTTTTTATTTTTTAAAAATCTTAAGATGAGATCAAAGTCAGAAGAAATTCTGTAATTTAAATTAAAAACTCCAAACTTTTTATAAACTTCTTTTTTAACTACAAATCCTGGATGTGGTGGCAAAATTCCCTTTCTTAGATTTGAGTAAAGAATTTTATCAGGAGGAGACCAAGTTCTGATCATTCTAGAAAAATTCTTATCATAAATTTTTATTTTGCCGAAAATTATATCACAACCACTTCTTCTAAATAATTTTAAATATGAACTTATAACATTTTTGTCATAGAATTTATCATCGGAGTTTAAAATAAAAATAATATCTCCGCTAGCATTATTAATGCCTTTGTTCATTGATTTGTAAATGCCAGAGATGTCCTTTATTATTTTTTTATGTTTAAAATGATAAGATAAAAATATTTGAATTGTTTTGTCCTTAGAATTGCCATCAACAAGAATTATCTCTAATTTTTTGTGTGTCTGCTTCTTGATTGAATCTAGGGTTTCGCTGATAGTTTTCTCACTATTTTTAGTACAAACTACAACTGAAATTTTCATGCTTTCTAATTATTAATATTATTAATGTTTAAAGATTTATTAAATGTTTTTTAAAAAATTTTATAAATTCATTTTGGCGTTAAATTTTAATTTATAATATTTTGAAAAGTTTTTTATTTCTTAATTTTAAAAGCTTTTTAAAATTATACTAGTTATTAATTGTTAAAGTCTACGAAAAATTTAAAATTGCCATATGATCTATTCTTCTAAGTTAGAGAATATTTAAACAAATAAAGATTTATTCTAAATGATGTTATTTAACTTCAAAAAAGAACAAATTTTATTGTATAATAAAATTTAGTATATACAATAAGTATCTATTTGTAAAAAAAAATAATTTATTTTCTAGATAGTTTAGTTTAATTAAGTTTATAGAAATAATATTGAATTTAATTTAAAAAAAATTACTAAATAATAGTTTAACTTCGATTAATGATAAACGACAAACTTCTGCATGAAATCTTTGATCGCTTATGGCCGATTTGTCGCTCAATTTCAGGGCCTGGTATAAGTCAATCACTAGATATAATACAAGACTACATACCTATTGAAATTAAAAAAATTTCTACAGGAACTAAGTTATTTGACTGGTTAATACCCCAAGAGTGGGAACTTGAACGGGCAACTTTAAAGACAGAAGATGGCGATCTAATTCTTGATACAAACATTAGCAATATCCATATCTTAAACTTTTCTGAGCCATTTTCAGGAACTGTAAGTTTTGATGAATTAGATAAACATCTTTACTCAAATCCTGATTATCCTGAGGCAATACCATATGTAACTAGTTACTATAAACCCAAATGGGGACTTTGTTTGTCTGAAAATCAAAGAAAAAGTCTAAGACGAGATATAAATTATATAGTAGACATAAAAACAAGAAAGTTTAATGGTTATCTGAGATATGGTGATTATACTCTTAAAGGCAAATCAGCAGAAACAATTCTACTTTCAAGCTATTTGTGTCACCCAAGCCTTGCTAATAATGAACTTTCAGGTCCTTTAGTGTTAGTATCGTTGTATAAAAAACTAGCAGCTCTTCAGAATAGAAAATATAATTACCGCTTTTTAATTTTACCAGAGACCATAGGTTCTATTAGCTTTTTAGCAAACAGCACTTCCGAAGAGCTTTCTAATATCACAGCTGGTTTAGTTTTGACTTGTTTAGGTGGACCCTCAAGCAAAATATCTTTCAAACACTCAAGAAAACATTGGCTTAAGCAAGATAGTTTGATTGATGATTTGGTTGACAAAATTTGCACTATTGAAAAGAGTCTTTTTGAGTGCAGAGAATTTACCCCTTTAGGTGGTAGTGATGAGCGTCAGTACTGTTCACCTTCAATAAACTTACCTGTAGTACAAGTTGCTCGAACAATTTATGGTCAATATGATGAATATCATACCCATCTCGATAATAAAGAATTCATGGGTATTAATTCAGTTCTCAACTCGGTAGACAAAATTTATTTATTCATTAAAATCCTTGAACTCGAGAGTAACCGTATATTGCCGCGAATTAAAGGTGGAGAACCCATGCTTTCTAAGAGAAATCTTTATCCCTCTGTAAACTCTATAACGACACGTAACAAATCAAGTGATAATAAGCTTGATGGAAGAGAACAACTTAATTTGATATTGAATATTATTTCACTTATTGATGGAAATCATAGATTAAGCGATATAGCTTTTAAATTAAATGTGCCATTTACAAAAATTGTTCCAATTATTGAGGAATTGATAACTAAAGAAATTTTTTATTATGAGTAAAATTTGCTTAATTACAGGGGATCATCCACGACATAAACACCTAGCTAAAGTATTAATTTCTACCGGAAAAGTATGTTCATGGGTAATTGAAGAGCGCGAAAATTTTACACCAATACCATCAAATTATTTGGAAAAAGATCTGAATTTTCTTTTTAAGTACCACTTTAGTGAGCGTAAAAGAATTGAAACTGAAGTCTTTGCAGACTCAATTAAAGCAGATAAAGAAGTTGAGGTTCCTATTTACATTGTAAATCTTAAAAATCTGAATAATCTTCAAACAGTTAATTTCATAAAAAAAAATTCACCCTCGCTAGTTATCAGCTATGGGTGCCACAAACTTAATGAAAGCTTAATAAAAAGTGTGGGTGTACGTTTTTGGAATATTCACGGAGGTTTATCTCCAAATTATCGAGGTGTAATAACACACTTTTGGCCAAGTTATTTTCTTGAACCACAAATGACAGGAATAACACTCCATGAAACAACAAATTTTCTGGATGCTGGTGAAATTATATTTCAAACAGCCGCACCAATGGTTAGGGGGGATACCTTACATCGTTTAAGCGCAAGAAATGTTGAAGTCTTCTCAGATCAGTTAGCTTCTAAAATTGCCAAACTTGATTTTAATTATATTCCTAAAGGAAATTTGCAAAAAGGATATGGAAGGGTCTTTATGGCTAAAGATTGGCGACCCGAACATCTAAAATTAATATATGAGACATATAAAGACTCTATTGTTGACTTAGTAATTAATGGTGAAATTCAAGGCAGGAAACCAGAATTAATCTCTGTATTATAAATATTTATTAAATTATTTTAACAATAAAAAATATTAGTTATTTCAATTTAACATTTTTAAAATTTGTCAAATAGATAGTCCTAGTGAAAAAAAAATTATAAACTATCGAAAAAAGATTGCCCAATGAATATAAACCAGATTCAAAAATAAAATAGACAAATAATATTAACATAACAATTCCATAATGATAATTTAATTTAAAAGCTAATAATATTGTGTAAAAGTTTATGAGTAAAATAACAATAAATACTAAAATTCCATACTTATACAATATCTCAAATACTGCACTATCTATATGATAAGATCTTATTAATTTATCAATCTTGGATCCTGTATTAAAATTTGGCTCAAATCTATAATTTAAAAATTCATTTGATAGGAGTTTAATTTTATCATCATAATATTGACACCTATATTGATAGGACAAACCATAAATTTTTTCTCCATCAAAGACTGGATTACGGTGATATCTGCGTTTCAAAAAATCACATGGAGCTATAATTCTTTGTAGTCTAAATGAAGATGTCTTATCTAAAAAATTAAGAATAAGAGTATTTTCAAAAATTTCATTTACATGTTCAATTGAGGAAATATTGCTATTACTTTTATTCTTAGCTAAATATTTTTTAGATTGAAAATTTTTGTTGTAAAACAATATAACATCCAAAAAAAAAATTAAAGTTGTACTTAATAAGATAATCGTTAAAAATTTTTTTTTTATTATATATTTTTGAAATTGTATAAAAAAAATTAATAAACAAAAAATTAAAATTGAAAGACTATTGTTTTGGATTATTAAAAATATTAAAGTGAAAAAGTTTAAAAGGAGATTTTTTTTTAAAAAATTTTTTGGCTGGCTTACATAAATAAAAAATATAATAAATAAAATTACTTGATCAAAATATTTAGAATATTTGAATAACAATTGAAACTCATAGATACTCAATAAATTTATATTGGTGGTAATACCACTATAAACATCATTATTATTTAATTTGTCTAATCCGTAATAATAATTTAGCTCTTGAGATAAAAAACCAAATATTGCCCAAAAAATGAAAATGAAATAAAAAAAAAATAAAAATTTCTTTAAGTGATTTGTTACATGGGGATTTAAGAATTTCTCTTTAGTAAAAGAAATATTAAAAAATATTGAAAAAATTATTAATGAGGTAATTATCAAATAATTTATCATTCCTACAAATCCAAAAAAAAGTAGTGGAGAAAATACTGATAATAAAAATAGAAAACTTTTATTTAAAAAAAGTTTAAGATTAAAAAAAAAAAATATAGTTGGTAAGAAAACAATAAAGTTTTTTAACAAGTTAATTTCTTTGATTTGTATTATGTTTTGGTTTAAATTTGTCACTATAAATAGTGATAAAAATATAAATAATAAAAAAGAGTATTTAAAAGATTTAATTTCTGGATATGGCATTGTCTAAATTTTTAAAAATAAATAAAATTACAATTTTAACATATCTAATTATTTCTTTATTGACTACTTCTTATTATTTTTTTTTTTTAAAAAAACAAAAATATTATAATAAACATATTTATGGTGTAAATATTTTTCAAATAAATGATATTAATTATTCTTGTAATATAAATGCAAACCTCACATTTATAGGAATTGAAAATTTTTTAGAAAAGAGAAAAAATAAATCTGACATTCTAAGATATAAAATTTTTGTTAATAGAGATTTGGTTTTTGAAATAGAAACAATTACAAATAAACAAGAAACTAATTTTAAAGAATTTGAAGAAAATTTAAATAATTATTTGAATAGTTTAGAAAATAAAGATTTTTTAAGTACATATGAAAAGAATATTAATGTTAAAAAAGAAGAAACATTTTATCCTAATTTGGGCAAAGATATAATTTCGAAGATCAATAAAATCAGGATGTCAGACGTGTGTAAAAAAAAGTTAATTCTATTAGATGGTTATCAAACAGATGAAGATGGATATATGTTTTTCTTTAGTATGAATATCTCAATTTTATTTTTTCTACTGTTAAACTCCAGGTTTATTCAAAATTTTAGAAAAAAATTATAAATTTATAAGAAATGATTTCTATAAACCATCATAAATCTGTATTTTTTTATTTACTTTTAATTTTACCATTTGCATTAATTACAGGTCCTTTGATTCCAGAAATAATAATTAATATTATTAATATTTTTTTTTTATTAGATTATTTAAAAAAAAAAAAAATCATTGATAAGACCAACAAAAAAATAATTTTTGTAATGTTACTTATAATTTTTTATTGTTTAATAATAAATATAATTAATAATCTTGATAAAGAGCAAATATTTAAAAATTTTTTTTATTTTAGATTTTTTATATTTTTTTTTAGTATTAGCTGGATTTTAGATGACGAAATAAAAATTAAAAAATTTTTATCCATAGTAGTCATTGCAATAATTTTAATAGTATTTGATTTAATATTTCAGTACATCTTTTCATTTAATTTATTAGGATTTGATGCATTAGAGAACTATAAAAAAGGAATGATGTTTGCAGAAACTACTGAAATTACAGAAATAAAAAGATACTCAGGTTTTTTTGGCGATGAATTAATTGCAGGAAGTTATTTATCAAAATTTTTTATCCTAGCTTTAATTTATTTTTTAATTAAAAAAAGCAATTTCTTGAAGTTTTTTTGCTTTATAATTTTAGTTTTTTTTGGAATTTATCTATCTGGGGAAAGATCTTCCATGATGACGTTTTTATTTGCTTTTTTTATGATGGTTTTTTTATTTAAAAATAATTTAAGATATATTTTTTTTGCTTTAATTATTTTATTCACCATTTTATTGAATTTTAATTCATCTTTAAAGCAAAGATTTTTAAATGATGAACCATTTAATATAATTTTATCATATAATCTGGATAAAAAAGAATTTTTTGCAAAATTAAAAAATACGAATCATGCATTACTATTTAATAATTCTTATAATCTTATTAAAAAAAAACCTTTTTTTGGTTATGGATACAAAGGATTTAAAAGAAATTGCTCCACATATAAAATGGATGTTGTAGATAACAAAATATGCTCTACTCATCCTCATAATTACTACTTAGATATTCTTACAAGTTTTGGTTTTTTTGGTCTGTTGTTGTTTTTAAGTTTGTTTTTAATAATTGCTGTTAAAACATTTAGAATTTCTAAAGAATTTCAAAATATAACTATAATTCTTTATTTATCTTTATTTTTTATAGCTGCATCTGGTAGTTTTTTTAATAATTGGATATCAATTATTATATGGTTAAATATAGGATTTTTATATAGGCTTTCTAAAGTTAATTATTCTTACTTTCCTAATATAAAATAATTATATATTCTTTTGAAAAAAGAATAATAAAATGGTCTTTGCAAATAATAAAAAACAATCCTGATTTGTTTTCTAGTTGTACTACTTTCCATTATTCCCCTTTGGTGAAAACCTTTATTGTTGCTTATTACAAGTGTATTTTCTTTTGAAGTTATGTTATTTAAATTTTTCAAAATTTTTTGAACATAAAACTTTTTAGGCAAGCATCTGTTTAATTCAATATTATGTTTTAAATTGAAACCTTTATTTAAAAATGATTGTCGGATAGAAAAATCATATTCATGAAATAATCTTCCCAAGGAAAATAAATGTGAATATTTATAATATTTATAAGCTCCATTTTTAACTGAATTTTCATTCAATGTTAAGAATAATTTAAAACATGGATAAAATCTGTCTGAATGTATTAATGTTTCCCTGTCCTTATTATCTATATTATTTTCAGGATTTTCAATGACTTGAAATCCAATTATTGGATTTCCAATTCTTTTGACTTTTAGAGATGTGCATATTAACTGATTTATCAATTCATTATTAACAAATAGATCATATATTTTTTTTAGATCTTCATCTTTTGTATACTTGTCAAAATTTAAATTAGTCCAATTAATACCAGTTACTTGATTTTGATTTTTGTCTTGTAATTTCATTTTTTGATTAAACACTTTTTCTACAAAATTAAATTCTTTTGCACTAAAAAAATTATCTATTTTAACAATTCCCTCATTTTTTAATTGCTTGTAATATTCTAAAAATTGATCATCTATTTTTTTTAAGTTATATCTTATCATGTATAAAAAGTTATGTGTCAAATATCTAAAAAGTTGAAAGCCAATTAAATTTAAATAAATGTTATTATAAGCATTAACAGGCGCATCAAAAAAAATTTTAAAAAAGTGTAGAATTTTTTTTTGCAACACAATCATATTATTTAAAATATTATAAATTTGATTAAAAATTAAATATATTATATTTACTTCATTTTAAAATGATTAAAATAAATAAAAAGAAAATTTGTATAATTGTTGATCATCCTCTTAGAGAATTAGATTATTTGTTGTTAATTAGCTATAAACTACTTGAAAAAAGTGATTATGAAATTTTCTTAGTTGAACAATACAAAAAAGAATTAATATTTCTAATTAAACCAGATTTAGTAATTTTGCCTCATGTAAGAGAAAATATGATGCCAATTATAATTGAGTCTAAAAAAAAAAATATTCTGATTGCTATAGTTGAAACTGAGGGTGGTTTCACTGGAAAATTTGTGTCTGGCAGAGATCAATATTATAAAAAAGCATTAAAATATTCTGATTTCTATTTTATTTGGGGAAGAGATATCTTTAACTATATTAAAAGATTGAGTAAAAAAAAAAATTATTTTTTAACAGGTACACCAAAATTTGATTTTTTTAGAAAAGAATTAAAAAAATATTATAAATCTAATTATAAGTATATAACTTTTGTAAGTAATTTTCCAATTGTAAATCCTAAATTTAACACTCTAGCAGAAAATAAAAATGAGGTGAAACAATCTGAATTTGCTACTAATAAAAAAAAAATAGACTCTCTTTTTGAAACACAGCATAGCGTATATATTAAATTTTTAGACTTGGTTAAAAAAACAACAAAAAAATATAAAAAAGAAAAATTTATTCTAAAAATTCATCCCTTTGAAAATGAAATCCCCTATAAAAATATAATTAAATCTAAAAATGTAAAATTTGTTCAAAAAGAAAATATAGCTGAAACATTATCTAAAACAAAAAACCTAATTCATTATAATTGTCAAACTGCTTTTGAATTTTTTTTAAGTGGTAGAAACGCAATTACATATGAATTTGCTTTAAATAAAAATGAGAGAAATGCTGGAAATTTTGATTTAAGTAAAATTTCTTTAAAACCTAAAAATATTTATCAATTTTATAATTTAATTAAAAAAAAACATAAATTTAAAAATAATCCTAAACTAGCAAATAAATATGGTTATAGAGATAATAAAAATCTATCATCCGATTTAATTGTGGACAAGATTCATTCAAAAATAAAAATGCACACAAAACTAGATAAGATTAATAAAAATATTTATTATAATTATTCAATATATCTCTTGATTAAAGATTGTTTAATAAATTTTCTACCAAGAAAGATTGTTAAAATATTAAAATATTTTTTAAAAAGGAAAGAATTTAATGATAAAAAATTAGATTTTAATTTAATAGTAAAGAATTTCAAAAAAATTAATAAAATTTTTAGAAAAAAAGAAAGAATTAATTTAACATATCCAAATTTAATACCTTTTTTACTAAATAAAGGTGTTATTAAAATTTCACGAAAATAAATTTATTTAATGAAAAAGATTTTTTTATTTTTCCACTTAAATTTAGCCTTTTCCAGTATTCCGATTAAAGATCGAAAAGTTATTATAAAAAAATGTTATTGGAGAATTTTAGATATAATTAATAATCATAAAATACCTATATCGATTGAAATGAGTGCTTACACACTTTCTGAGATAAATAGAATTGATAAAAATTGGGTAAAAGAATTTATTAGATTAAAAAAAAAAAAACTAACATCATTAATTGGTTCTGGGTATTGTCAAATAATCTTTCCATTGTGTCCTGAAAAAATCAATAAATATAACCTAAAATATGGAAATACTATTTACAAAAAAATTTTAGGTTTTAAGTCTAAAATCTATTACGTCAATGAACAGTGCTATTCAAAATCAATCGTGGATACATTAAAAAAAAATGGATTTAATACATTAATTATGGAATGGGAAAACCCATTTGAATTTAATGATGAATTAAAAATTAATGATAAATTTTTTAATCACAAAGTTTTAGGAAATAAAGACAAATTAAATTTGGTTTGGAATAGCTCTGTAAATTTTCAAAAATTTCAGAGATATGTATACGGTAAAGAAACAGAAAATGATTACCTAAATCATATAAAAAAAAATAATAAAAACTTTTATTGTTTGTATGGAAGCGATGCCGAAGTCTTCAATTATAGACCAAAAAGGAATTTTGTAGATGAAAAACATAAAGTTGATGAGTGGGATAGAATAGCTAATCTTTTTAATAATCTAAAAGATAAATATAATTTTATTTTAATAGATAGATTAATAAATGAAAAAAAATTTTATAAAAAACCAAATATTAATCTATCTTCAAGCGTTATGCCATGCCCAACAAAAAAACAAGGGAAGTATAATATAAATAGATGGTCTTTATCTAGCCATAGAAATTATATTTTGAATTCTAAATGTTTTGAAATTTACAATCATCTCATAAGAAATAAAGTATCAAACACTAGTACTTGGAAAAAATTAATATATTTATTTAGCAGTGACTTTAGGACTCATATTCATAAATCTAGAGAAGCAAATCTTTTAACTGAAATAAATAAATTTCAAAAAAAATTAAAAATGAAAAAAGTTAATTTAAAAAAATCCAAAATGATAAAAAAATTTAATATAAATATTATAAATAATAATGAAAATTTAATTATCAGTGACAACAAAATGTCAGTTAGTTTTAATTTAAAAAGATTTTTATCAATAAATAATTTTTATGATTTTTCAGTATCAGATAAATCGTTAATAAATACTGTTAAACAGGGTTTTTATAATAGAAATTTTAATTATGACTTATATTCAGCACACATGATTTCTGAAACTCAAGATAATAAATATACCGATATTTCATATGTTTCTGATCCTGAGATTAAAAAATCAAAAGATATAGTTTATTTGAGTGACAAAATAAAAAATAAAAATTTTTCTTATAAAAAAAATATTGAGATAAATTTTCGAAAAAAAGAATTATGTATAATGTCCTCTATTTTATTTTATCTACAAACACCAACATCAATCAGAATGCCAATTTTCACAATAAATCCAAATTTATTTGATAAAAAACAATTATACTATTCTTCATCAAATGGAATCAATAATATGGAATATTTCAAAATGAATAAAAATTTTAATTTTGGAGAAAGAATTTCAAATACCGTTACCTCTAAATCTTCAATAGGATTTAATACAGGTAGGTTAATTATTGGTGATGAAAAAAAACGATTAGAAATTACCAATGATCATAAATATGGTTATTCACTTCCTTTAATAGAGTTTAAAAATACAAACAAGAAGTATATGTTGAGAATTTCGATGTCATGTAAGGAAAATGATGATACATCAAAGCACGATATAAATAAAAAATTTAAAAATAAAGTTAAAATTAAATTTTATAAGTAAAATAACTAATGAATATTTTAATAACTGGATGTGCTGGTTTTATTGGTTTTCATTTAGTAAAAAAACTACTTTCAAAAAAAAATAAAATCTATGGAATAGATAATTGCAATAATTTTTACAATAATGGGCTTAAGCAAGAAAGACTAAAAATTTTAAATAAAATATCTATTAATAAAAAATATTACTTTAAGTTTTTTAAATTTGATATTTCAAGTAAAAAAAAAATTGATAATTTTTTTAAGAAATTCAAAATTGATATTGTTATTCATTTGGCAGCTCAAGCTGGGGTAAGATTTTCTATTTCAAAACCTGAATTATACCTAAAATCAAATATTGGTGGTTACTTAAATATTTTAGAAGCAGCTAAGAAAAATAAAATTAATAAAATAATTTATGCAAGCTCGAGTAGTGTTTACGGAAATAACAAAAAAAAACCATTTTCAGAGAAAGATGTCTGCGAAAATCCATTACAATTTTATGCAGTAACTAAATTAACCAATGAATATATGTCTAAAGTATATGCATATCTTTATAATATAAAATTTATCGGACTTAGATTTTTTACAGTATATGGTCCATATGGAAGACCTGACATGGCTCTCTTTAAATTTACAAAAAATATTATTAATAATAAAAATATTCACTTTTTTAGTAGTGGGTCAATAAAAAGAGATTTTACTTACATTGATGATGTAATTGTCAGAATAGAGGGTTTGATCAAAAAATTTAAAAATATTAAAACTAACCATGAAATATTTAATATAGGCAATGGAAAACCAGAAAAATTAGAATTATTTCTTAAAGAAATTGAAAAAAATTTAAAAAAAAAAGCAAGATTAAAAAAGTTTAAAGAAAAAAAAGAAGATTCCTTAGTAACATTTTCAGACTCAAAAAAAATAGATTCTTTTTTGAAATTGAGTAAAAAAACTAATCTAAAGAAAGGCATTCGATTATTCATTAATTGGTACAAAGCTTTTTATAATAAAAATTAAACAAATTAATTTTATTAATTAGATAAAAACAAACAACATACCTCAAGAACAAATCATTTAATTGTTAATATAAGATTTTAAATTTAAAACTCCAATAGAAGCAGAATTTTCCATAAATAAATATAATTTATTATTATAAAATTTTAGATCCCTAACTCTTTCATATACTTCGATCCTTTCTAAATTAATAATTTTTCTTTGATCATTTAACTCAAAAAAATAAAGAGATTCATCGTTCATCGAAGCCACAACGTATTTATTTTTTTCAATTTTGACTATTTCTGAAATACTTATCGATGGCACGAATGATATCAAGGGTTCAATAAATCCGTATTCACTATGTGATTTATATAATGGATATCTTTCGTATTTTTTTTATTTTTCAAACTCTTTCCACCATAATGCTCCCCAGCAGATGAGATTGGCCACCCAAAATTTTGAATTTTATCTTTTTTAATATTGTTAAATTCTATTAAGTTAATTTCGTCTCCACCAAGTGGGCCATGTTCAGTTTCTAATATAAATTTTCCTTCTTTATCATAATATAAACCTTGGGGGTTTCTATGACCCATTGAAATGATTTCATAATTAGAATTATTAATATTAACTTTAATTATTTTTCCATTTATACTTTTAGTATCTTGAGCGAGATCCCTTTTTCTATATTCGCCTATTGATAATAAAATATTATTATCATCAAGAGCTATGATTTTTCCACCAGACTGACGAGGATTAAATTCTGAAGTATAACTATATTCTTCAGGATCAGTCTTAACTTGCTTAACTTGAAAAATACATTCTTTAACAGAAAACAGTTTTTCAAATTCAATATTTTCATAATTAAAATCACTTATCAAAAGTGATGTATTCCAACAATCTTCTTTGATTTCCTCTGTATAAGATAAAATAATTTTATTATTAAAAATATACATATCCTTTATTGAAAACGATCTATTTTTATTGAAGTGTTTAATGCCAATGAATTCATTAACATTATTTTTTATTTGTTGAAAATTTGTTTTAATATCTTCTAATTCTTTTTTAAATACTAAGATACCACGACTAGACATAACTATGATATTACCTTCATGAAAATCAATATAACCACTTCCCGGAAAAACCTTAGTTATTCCACTATAAAATCCTGATGTTAAATTATATTGTTTTAAAATATTGTTATTTGATAATTTAATTAAATGTTCTTCAGTTGTAATCTCACTACCTAGATTTTTTTTTGTAATTCTTGATCTATCCAATTAACATATTTTAAATTAGGCATTATCTTATCATATCTAGATATTATCTTGTTTTGCTGTGACGCTAATTTATGAGGGAAAAAATAGTATTTTATTTTTTCAATGTTTTCAGGACTTATTGATGATTTTAAATTTTTGAATTTATTATTCCCAATATTAAATAGAACAAGAAAATAGATTAGTATAGGTGTTATAAATAACCATTTTATTTTAGACATAATTATTAATTTTTTTTACTTATGATTGATTAAAATTATGTAATTTGAATTACACATTGCTCATTATTTAAATTAAAAGCTTTATATATAAATTCATCTTCTTTAAACACCTCATATAATGCTTTAAATTCTCCATTCTTCCAACCTAGATAATTGTAAAGTTCATCAAAAATTATTATTGAATCTTTAATTAAGTAAGGTTTTATTTTTTCTAAGGTAAATTTTGTTGGTGTATAAGTATCAAAATCCATGTGAACAAAATTTATCTTTGGGTTATGTTTTTTTAAGAAATTATCCAAGGTGTCGTCCACCAAACCAACGGTTACTTCTATATTTGAATTTAGTGTGGGAATTTTTTTTCCTAAATTAAATTGACCTTTTACACCACTCCAACCAGCCCAATCCTCACTTAACCCTTCAAAACTATCAAAGCAATATAGTTTATTTACATATTTAGAAAAAAAATTAGAGGATTCACCCTTCCAAACACCAAACTCCAAATATGTACATTCCTTTCTTTTGTCATTTAATACTGCAGTTTTGATTGCATACTCTCTTATTTTTGTTGTACTGTTAAAAAAAACACTATTTTCAAAATGTTCTTTAAAAAATTTATATGTTTCCTCTGCTAACTGATCATCCAGTTTTAATTTTAATTTATTTTTTTTTTTTGCTTTTAGTTCCTCAGGTGTGAGTTTTACTTTAATTAAATAAGCCCAATATATAAATTTAGATATTGTAGTTATTAAAAATTTAATGACTTTTTTCATAGAGTTACAAAATTTTTAGTTTCTTTTACATCAGTTATTATCTTAACGATTTTTAATTGATCAGCAAACTTTATATGCGTGTGTATTGGTAAGCTTAATGCGCGAGAATTATAAAATTCACAATTTTTTAATTTAAGTTTATTAGCTTTTTTGTGATATGGATGTTTATAAATTGGCATATAATGGAATGATGACTGAATTCCATTTTTTTTTAAATCATAATAAACTTTTCTTTTTATTTTTGGAGGAAGTAAAATTATAAATAAATGATATGCACTAAAACAATTATCATTAATCTTTTGAATATGAATTTTGTTTGAAAACAATTTACTATACCTATTTGCAATTAAATTTCTTTTTTTTAAAAAAGAATTTAATCTTTTAATTTGAGACAATCCTAAAGCAGCTTGAAAATTTGTAAGTCGATAATTATAACCTAATAAATCTTGCTCATAATACCAGCTTTCTCTTTTTTTAAACTTGTGTCTATTAATGCCATGTGATCTTAAGAGATTAATTTTTTTATCAATTTCTTTATCATTTGTCAGTACTGCACCCCCTTCACCAGTAGTAATATTTTTAAGTGCATGAAAACTGAAAACAGTTAAATTGCTATATTTACATGACCCAATTTTACTTTTTTCATAAATACTTCCTAAGGCGTGAGAGGCATCTTCTATAATTTTAAAATTGTATTTTATGGATAGCTTTTTAATTTTTTTAAGATTACAAGGATTACCACCTAAGTGAACGACAATTATTGCTTTTGGTAATTTTTTAGATTTCTTTGCTTTGACTAATTCCTTTTCTAGCTCAATCTCAGAAATGTTAAAAGTCGATTTATCTATATCTATAAACTTTACTTTTGCTCCACAAAATATTGCACTATTAGCATCTGACACAAAGGTGATACCAGGCATCCATACGAAATCTCCTCGACCTACACCTAAAGATAAACATGAAAGGTGCAAAGCTGATGTTGCGCTATTAACAACTTTTGCATATTTTGAATTGCAGTAAACTTTTAAGGATTTTTCAAATTCATAAATTTCCTTACCTTGCGTAAGGTTATTAGATTTCAAAACGTTTTGGACAGATATTAAATCTCTTTTATTAATATCTGGCTGATTGTATTTAATCATCTAGTTGTTGAAAAATTTTTTTTATTTCAGAAATATTTAAAAAATGAGGATTGTTTCCACTATTATAGATAAATTCTTTATTGGATAATTTAAAATTTTTTGATTTATAATGATTTATATGCTTTTTATCTGAATTATTTCTTAAAAGTATAAAATATTTTTTTCCAATCATACTATTAATGCTTTCATTTTTAGAAATTAAGTCTTCATGCAACTTTTCTCCTTGCCTAATACCAATAATTTTGTACTTAGATTTTAAAGCTTCAACAAGATCAACTATGTTATAACTTGGTATTTTGGGAATTAAAATTTCTCCTCCCTTAAAATTATTAAGCCCCCAAATAACCATTTCTAAAGCCTCACTCATTTTAATTGAAAATCTCGTCATATTTTTGTTTGTTATAGACAATATCATTTTTTTTCTGCTCAATTGTTTAAATATTGGCATAACAGATCCTCTGGAACCATTTACATTTCCATATCTTAGCACTGAAAAAAGAATATCTTTCTTGCCTTTCATAAGATTTGCATTAATAAATAATTTTTCTGCACATAATTTTGATGCTCCGTATAAATTTATTGGTGAGCATGCCTTGTCTGTTGATAAAGCTATTACTTTTTTGACATTATTATTTATTGATGCATTAATTATATTTTGAGCTCCTATGACATTTGTTTTTATAGTTTCAAAGGGATTATACTCTGATGATAATACCTGTTTTAAAGCTGCAGCATGAATAACAATATCTACATCTTTTAATGCCATATTAAGTCTTTCTTGATCTCTGATATCCCCAAGAAAAAATCTTAGCTTTTTATTATTTTTAAAAATTTTTTCATTTTGCATATCAAATTGCTTTAATTCATCCCTACTAAATATTATTAGTTTTTTAAAATTAAAATTTGAGACTAAATGTTTTGAAAAAGCTTTTCCAAAACTACCGGTTCCCCCAGTAATTAAGATTGTTTTATTTTTTAACATTTTTATATTTTTAATTTTTGTATCATTTTTATGAAATATTACCATCGTGGATTTACTAATAAATTTTTTTTTATAATAAATGTCTTAAACAAACATTAAAATTATTTGACTTGGATCTAAAAATAAACTGTGTATAATGATCCTAAAATTTTTAAAAATAAAAATTTTCAAAAAAAGCGTAAATTAACAAAAAAACAAAATATTCTGATAAATTTATGATTCTAAGAGGTAAATTTCAAGTTTTGTTATGCCCCATAATATTGGAGCTCAAAATTGAATTTTAAGAATATTGTAATTATTCCAGCAAGAGGTGGTAGTAAAAGAATACCAAAGAAAAATATTAAAGATTTTTTAGGTAAGCCCGTTATTGCTTATTCAATAGAAATAGCAATTAGTTGTAAGTTATTTTCTAGAGTTATTGTTTCGACTGATGACGATGAAATTAAAGATGTTGCGTTAAAATATGGTGCAGAGGTACCATTTATTCGACCAAAAAATATTGCTGATGATTTTACAGGTACCCATGAAGTTATAGGTCATGCTGTAGAATATTTAGAAGATACTGGCGAAACTATGGATTATGTTTGTTGTATATATCCGACGGCTCCGTTAATTCAGAAAGATGATCTTATAAAAGGATTTAAACTCATTCAAACTAATAAATGGAACTCAGTTATGGCTGCTACTAACTTTTCTTATCCAATATTTAGATCATTTGAAAATTTACCTAATGGAGGTTTAAAAATGATCTTTCCAAAACATTATAACTCAAGATCACAGGATCTTACCGACGTTTATCATGATGCGGGTTTATTTTATTGGGCAAAACCAAGGATTTGGAAAAAAAAACCTCAAGGGTATAATGAAAAAAACTCAATTGTAAAAATACCGAATTATAGAATTCAGGATATAGACACTCTTGATGATTGGAAAAGAGCAGAAATAATTTATCAAATTATCAATAGTAATTGAAATACTAAATAGATATTGTTGAATAATTATGCAACTTAAAAATAATTATAGTTTTAATCATAGTAAAAAATCAGAGCGATCTTTGTACTTAAATAAAAGACTTTTTAATACTTATAATAGAATTACTAAAAAAAAACTTGGCAGAATGCTGTCTGGTGTAAATATTGATTTAGGTTGTGGGGATAAGAGTTTTACAGAATATCTAAAAACTGTCGGTATTGCTTCTTATCCATATGATTATCCTTCTTTTGACATGGAAAAAGATCAATTAGAGCATAAGAATGATAGTGTAGATTTTGTTACAATGAATGCTGTTATAGAGCATATAAAAAATCCAGATAATATTTTTAATGAGATTAGAAGAGTTTTAAAAAAAAATGGATTAGTTTTTGTCAGGACTCCAAATTGGAAAATGGATCACATAAATTTTTATGATGATCCAACACATATAAAACCGTACACTCCAAAAAGTTTAAAAATTACATTTGAATTGTATAACCTAAAAACTATTTTCATAGAGCCAGGTTTAATAGAGAAAAGTTGGTTGTGGTGGAAACTGCCAAATGGAATAAAATGGCTGATAGCATCTTTGATATACAAAGGTACAAAATCTATTATTGGTGTGGCAAATAAATATCAATAAAAAATATTGACATTATAAAATTGACCTATTTATTTAGAAAATATTGTTTTAATAAGAAAATTATTTCAATAATTTAAAAAAAATGAAAAAAAAAAATATTGTTTTTGTTTTATCATCTGGACGCTCAGGGACAAATTTATTAGCTAATGCGTTAAAAGTTTCAAATTTAAAAAATATTTATCATGAATTTAATTTGTTAGAAATACAAATTTTATCAACTAAATATGATATGGGAATTTATTCTTTTGATAAAACTAAGTCGGAGCTAAAAAAAAAATACTTTAATCATATTGATTCCTGTATAGATGATTGGATTGATGTATCGAATAAATTAACTTGGATAGCTGATATTTTGCTACAAAAATATCCAGATGCGAAATTTGTAGAGCTTATAAGAAATGGAAAATCTGTAGTGAGTTCTTTTTATTATAAGCTAGATAAAGAAATGTATACAAATAAAGGGGTGAAAGCTTTACAAGCATATGCAGATGGATTGGCTTCAGAGCCTCCACATACTAAAGAGTATTGGTGGAGCCTCGCAAAAAATAACAAAAAAATGGAATATGTCAGAGGTTTAAATCGTTTTGAATTGTGTTGTCATCATTGGAAAAATACTCACACCAAAATAAATGAATTTAAACAAAAACTCTCTAATAACAATTTTTTTCAAATAAAACTTGAAGAACTTGTCAGCAGTCGAGATGCAGCAAGAAGGCTAATAAATTTTATTGGATTAAAGATTGATATTGATAGTTTTTGTGAAATTATAAAAAAACCTATTAATGTTTATAAACCAGTTCAATATATACTTGATGACAATCAAATTAAATGTTTTGAGCATATATGCGGATCGACGATGAGTAATTTTGATTACGATTTAAAGAAAAATCCAAAAATAAAATATTAAATTAATATGCTTAAAAAGTGCGACTTATGTGGATCTCTTAATCATTTAAAAATATACAAACCATATAATTCAAAAAAAAATACAATTATTAAAATTTGTAAAAGATGTGGACTTTGCTTTTCAAAATTCGGAAAAAAATTAAATAAAATCTCTAATTTATTTGGTGCAGCTTTTGGTGGATTAAGATCTGGGAAAGCACTTTTATTTGAGGAATTTTTTAATGATTTTAATGAGATTTTAAAAAGAAAAAATTTTTATAAAAAAAAATCTAATTGTTTGATAGTTGGTGGACAAAATTCAAATAAATTTATTCATATTTTAAAATCTTATTTTTTTAATATCGATATTATTGAACCAGACTTAAGATTTTTTTCTAAAAACTTTAATAAAGTAAAATATACTTATGATACTTTTGAAAATTTTAAAGCAAGAAAAAAATATGATATAATATTTTTACCACATACATTAGAACACTTACAATCACCAGATTATTTTTTTTCTAAAGCTAAATCTATATTATCTGAAAATGGTTTAATTTATATTTCTGTTCCTGATACAGCTATAATCTCTAAATATACTCCAAATATCACAGAGTTTTTTTTAGATAAACATAAATATCATTTTACTGAAAAAACTTTAAAAAATTACTTAATAAAACACAACTACAAAAGCTTAAAATGTTTTAAATCCTCAAAAAATAATTTTAGAAGCTTAAGTTTTATATTATCAAAAAAAAAAGTTAAAATAAATAAATCAAAAATAACTAATCGATATGATGAAACTTATAAAATTATAAAAATTTACAAAGATAATATGAGAAAAGATATTAAAAAATTAAAAAATAAATTTTTATTATTAGATAATTATCTTTCAAAAAAAAACGTGGTAGCCTGGGCTATTGGGCGAATTTTTACAGATTATTGTATGAGAGGCATGAAGTTTAAAAAATTTAAACTTTTTATAGACTCAAATTATAAAAGTCAAAAATATTTGGAAAATTTTTTAAAAATAAAAATTATGCCTCCTTCTCATGCATTTGAAGAAATAGCGAATATTGACAAAATAATTGTCTTCAGCGATGCATTTTATAAACAAATTATAAAAAATGTTTCATTAAAAAAATACAAGAAACTTTTTTCTACATATACTGATCTTTTATGATAGATTTAAATATGGTTGATATTTCTGATTTAGTTGCTGATATTTTTTTTAGAAAAGGGATTAAAAAAGTCTTTATCTATCCAGGTGGAACCATAATGCCAATTATAAACTCACTGATAAAAAAAAAAATAAAAATTGAGGTATTTAAATCAGAACAAGGTGCAGGGTATGCAGCTTTGGCTTGGAGTAGAATAACCAAAAAACCCCAGGTTGTTATGGTTACATCGGGTCCCGGTGTAACAAATTTGATGTCTGTAATTGCAGACTCTTATTATGATAGCACTCCTTTGATTGCAATTACAGGTCAAATTGGAACTAAAGATTTATCATCAAGATTTAATGTTCGACAAAGAGGATTTCAAGAAGTTCCAGTGGTAGATATTACCAATAAAATTACAAAACGATCTATTTGTATTAAAAAAAAATTAAATGTTGAAAATGAAATTTTTGAAGCTTTTAATATAGCCACAAGTGGCAGAATGGGACCAGTTGTAATTGATTTTCCAATGGATATTCAAAGATCTAAAACTAAAGGTCTTTTAGTTTCTAAAAAGATTAAAAGTAACATTAAAGATAAACCATTAAATAAATCAATAAAAGCTAACATAAAAAAAATTGCTAAATATTCTTGTCAGGCAAAAAGAATAGTTTTGTTGTTTGGTCAAGGTGCTTTAATTGAAGGACAATTCGTTAATTATAAAAAAATTTCTGAACTTATTAACGCCCATGTTGTCACAAGTTTAATGGGTATTGGAAGCTATGACACAAAAGATAAAAGATTCCTTGGTTATCTAGGTCATACAGGTCATTATTCTGCAAATATAGCTGTTCATGAAGCAGATCTGCTTATTGTATTGGGTTCAAGGTTAGATTTGAGGCAAACAGGAACTGAAGTAAATAATTTTTCACCTAATGCAAAAATCGCTTGGATCGATATTGACAATACTGAAATTAAAAATCCTAGAGTAAAAGTTAATTGGTCCTTAAATATTAGTGTAAAAGAATTTTGTAGTCAATTCTTAAATGAACTACAAATAATTAAATTACAAATAAGCAAAAAAGATGCTCTATGGATTAAAAAAATTTTAAAAATTAAAAATAGTAGGTTTGAAGATATCCCTAGAAATAATTCTAAATTCATACAACCCAGAAATTTTTTTGATAAGCTGAAAAAGTTTGTAGATAAAAAACCCTCAATTATAACCACTGGGGTAGGTTGTCACCAGCAATGGGCAGCAAGGCATTTAAATTATGGTCCAAACTATTCAAGTTTTTTAACATCAGGTGGACATGGAACAATGGGATATGATCTACCCTCTTCTATTGGCGCTGCAATGGCTAAAGAAGAAAAAACAATAGTTTGTATTGTTGGTGATGGATCTTTTTTAATGAATGTTCAAGAGTTGGCATCTATAGCAGAGAGAAATTTAAATATTAAGATTATATTATTAAACAATCAAAGACTAGGAATCGTATCTCAGTTTCAAAAAATTACCTGGGGCAATGATCCTACGACTGGTACTTTTAAATCACCAAGATTTGAAAAAATAAGCAAAGGCTTTAATGTTGATTCGGGTTTATTAAAAAATAAAAATGAAATAACAAAAAAACTAAAATGGCTTTTTAAAGGAAAAAAACCTAAATTGTTAAATGTTTTTATTGATCCTAAATCTGATGTTACGCCAATGCTATTATCTGGACAGTCAATGAATGAGATGTGGATGGGAGAAGTTTAATTATGAAAGTTGCATTAGTTACTGGTGGAACAAGAGGTATTGGCAAAAGTGTAGTAGAAAATTTGTGTAAAGAAAGTTATCATGTAGCTTTTACTTATAATAAAAATATAAATTTAGCAAAAAGATTAGAAAAAAAACTTATAAATAAAGGATATAATGTAATGTCTATTAGGTTATCCTTAGTGGATCGTAAATCTATTAAAAGTGTAGTCAGTAAAATTATAAAAAAATGGAAGAGTATAGATGTTCTTGTTAATAATGCAGCGATTTCCCAAGAAAAAGATTTTTTAAAAATTAATGACAACGATTGGAACAATATGTTTTTAATTAATCTTAGAGGTTCTTTTGTATGTGCTCAAGAATGTTTGCCACATATGATTAAAAAAAAATGGGGAAGAATAATTAATATAACGTCAATTGGTGGTCAATGGGGTGGCATAAATCAGGTACATTATGCAGCTTCAAAAGCTGGATTAATTAATTTTACACATTCTATTGCAAAAATTTATAGCAAATATCAAATTACATCTAATGCTATAGCAGTTGGTTTAGTTCGTACTGATATGACTAAAAAAGAACTTAATTCAATTTCTGGTAAAAAAAAAATATTAAATATTCCAATTGGCAGGGTTGGTAGAACTGATGAAATTGCAGCATCAGTAGTTTATTTAGCTAGTGAAAAATCATCTTATATTACAGGTCAAACTATAAACTTAAATGGTGGAATGCTTTTTTCATAAAAAATTCATATAAAATTTTTTGTAGAAATTGGTAAACTCAATTATATTTGTAATTTAATTAAATTTTTTTGAAACATATGAAAAAAGCTTTATTGGTGCTTGGGGGAGGAATAGATCAAGTATTCATGATTAAAACAACTAAAGAAATGGGATACCTAACAGTTTGTGTAGACGGTAATCCGGATGCTCCAGGTTTGAAACTTTCAGATCACTCTAAAGTAATTAGTTATACTGAAGTCAATGATATTATAAATTATTGTCTAAATTTGTTAAAACAGGGTATAAATTTATCAGGTGTAACAACTATGGGAAGTGATATCCCACATATAATATCTCAAATAGCATCATTTTTTAAGTGGATTGGTCCATCTACAGAAACAGGTCAATGGACTACTAATAAATTTAAAATGAAGAGCCGTTTGAAAGAAAAAAATATTCCAATTCCGAGATTTGGATTGGTAGAAACTAAAAATGATATACATAAACTAAGAGAAACTTGGGATGCTAATGACGTAATAATTAAACCAACTGACAGATCTGGCTCAAGAGGTGTATACTTAATTTCTCAATATCAAGATCTAGATATAGCTTTTAATTATGTAAAAAAATATTCATTAAATAATCAAATTATATTAGAGGAATACGTCCCAGGTTTACAAATTAGTACAGAAACAATCATTCATGAAGGCAAAAGTATTACAGCAGGATTTGCTGAGAGAGTTTACAGTGATACTAAAGGTCTTTATCCTAATATTTTAGAAAATGGTGGTTGGCTCCCAAGCAATGTAACCAAAAATATTCACAAAAAAGTTTGTACTTTAGTTGAAGATGCAGCAAGAGCACTAAAAATTGATAATGGGGTAGCAAAGGGCGATGTTGTGATTTGTAAAAAGAGAGGCCCGTTGATTATTGAAATGGCAGCGAGGTTGAGTGGAGGAGATTTTTCTGAGAGTTTAATTCCGCTTTCAACTGGAATAAATTATGTGCGCACAGCAATTCAAGTGGCTTTAGGGGAAAAAAACATAAACTTAGCTCTTTTAAAATCAAGCTCACATGATTTTGTAGCAAATAGATATTTTTTTGTAAGACCTGGAATTTTTGAAGGTATTTCAGGTTTAAATTTATTTTTGCACGATCCAGAAGTGAAAAAATTAGAACTTAATTATAAAATTGGAAGCCAATTGCCAATTATTGATTCTCATGCAACTAGAACGGGTGTTTTTATTATTAAGGCAAAAAATAAAAAATTAGTCGAAGCAAAAATTCGACAAATATATGAAACTGTAAAATTTAAGATTGATGGCGTCTGGGTGTCTGGGCACCCTAACGACTATTCTCCTAAAATATTCTAGATCTTTAAAAATTTATATTTGGTTTTATCGATAAAAAGTAAAAATTGTTTATGTGATCATTATAATAAAAATGATATATTAATAATCTTATTAATATTTTTTTAAAAATTAATTTTATATATGACAAAATTTATTGCTGAAGTATCAAGTAATCATCTGAGAGATATTAATAGATCAATTGAATTTATCGACACAGCCTCAAAAATAGGTTGTGACGCAGTTAAGTTTCAATTATTTAAAATTGAAAAATTATTTGCACCAGAGATTTTAAATAATTCAAAGTCTCATAGAGATAGAAAAAAATGGGAATTACCAATAGAGTATTTGCCTAAACTATCAGAAAGATGTAAGAAAAAAAATATTCAATTTAGTTGTACGCCATTTTATCTAGAAGCTGTCAAAGAGTTAGAACCATATGTAGATTTTTATAAAATAGCATCATACGAATTGCTTTGGGATGACTTGCTTATTTCTTGTGCTCTTACAAAAAAGCCCGTGATTATTTCAACAGGAATGGCTAATTTAGAAGAAATTAAAAATGCGGTAGAAGTTTTGAGAAAAAATGGATGTGAACCTAAAGTACTTCATTGCTCTTCTGCCTACCCAACACCTTTTAATGAGGTAAACTTATCTGCAATAGAAACCATTAGAAAAGCAACTAAATGTGAGATAGGTTGGTCTGATCATACAGTTAAGCCCTCGGTAATATATCGAGCAATTCATAAATGGGATGCAAAAATTTTGGAATTTCATTTAGACTTGGACGGAAAAGGTGAGGAATTTGGTTCAGGTCATTGTTGGTTGCCACGTCAAATTGAGGAAGTTATAAAACAAATTAGAGAAGCGGAAGAAGTTGATGGAGATGGTGTTAAAAAACCAGCAACTTCGGAATTACCTGATCGTGAATGGCGCACTGACCCTTCAGATGGATTAAGACCATTTAAATCAATACGTAAGATGTTTTCTGCTAAATAGGTAATAAATGCAAAAAATTTTATTAGTTTGTTATGTTAGCCCAGAAATAGGCTTGGGTCATTTATCTAGATTGATGGCATTGGCACAAAAATTAAAAAAAGATAAAAAAGTTATCCCAGAGTTTGTAATATTTGGAGAATTAATTAAAAAAGATGAGTTAGAAAATTTTATAGTCCATAATTTTTCAATTGATAGTAATTTTGCTACAAGTATCAAAAAATTATCAGAAAGTAATAAATTTAGTGTATTAATATTTGATATCTATAAAAATCATAATATCAACAACCTTTATGAACTATTTACACAATTAAAGCAGCAAAGTATTCTTATAATTAGTATCGATACTTTAATTGAATATTGTGATACTTTAGATCTTATTTGGATACCATCTTTTAATTTTGATATTAGTAAATACAGACATTGTAAAAGCATATTAAAATCAGGTTGGGATACTTACCTTATTCATAAACGCTTTAAACACAAAGAGTGGGCACCAGGTTCAAAAATATTAGTTTTAACTGGAGGGAGTGATCCTTCAAATTTAGGAGAAACACTTCCAGCTAAATTAGATCAAATATTAAATAAAAATTCAGAGGTAAATTGGGTAAAAGGACCATTTTCCAAGAAACCAAGCCTTCCAGAAAAAATTAGACTTAATTGGACAATACATGATGCGCCCCAACAAATAGATAGGCTTATTGTTCAAAGCAGTTATATATTAACTGTATTTGGTGTATCTTTTTTTGAGGCATTGCAATATGGAATTCCAACAGTAGTATTTTCTACAGATTATAAAAAAGACAGTGAAGATCTTAACTCTATATCAAAAGAAAAGGTTGCTATAGTTGCGAAAAATTCTAAATCTGCAGTTAAAGGATTATCTAGTCTTATGATTGATCACAAGTTGGCAAAAAAAATTTCAAATAAAGCATTAAATAAAATGTTAAAGAATGGTGCTCAAAATTTATCTAAAAACATTTATTCATTAATGAAAATATAATGTGAATACAAAGACTGTTAATTAAATAATATTTAATTATAACGGTTATTATTATCTCTAAAATCTTAATAAAATTTTTTTCAGTGCATAAATCAAGCCAATTGAGCTATTAGTACTGGTCAGCTACACGCATTACTGCGCTTCCACATCCAGCCTATCAACGTGGTGGTCTACCACGGCTCTATAGGAAGAACTAGTTTTGAGGTGAGTTTCCCGCTTAGATGCTTTCAGCAGTTATCTCTTCCATACTTAG
>Ga0209223_10000423_pt1 | contig 48931 bp, 46 predicted proteins | sample COG_06_FD_184750 | JGI IMG/M metagenome (GOLD analysis project Ga0209223, IMG submission 184750) | Pelagic Microbial community sample from North Sea - COGITO 998_met_06 (SPAdes) (version 2) | ecosystem: Environmental > Aquatic > Marine > Neritic zone/Coastal water | place: Helgoland, sampling... | reverse complement strand
AATTGAAACAGCAGTTAAAAGAGCAAGTAGAGCGGTTGGCTTCTCTTGGGGTAATTCTGAAGAAATTGGAAAATCTATACGACAGCTAGAATTATTTGGTTTGCAAGGCATTAAAAACTTAAATCAATATTATAAAGATAAAACCACAAAACAATTTGAAGATTTAAACTTAATTAATGAAAAAAATGAACCATCATTAGAAGCTTATTGCCCAATTATACTTGGTATTAGTTTTTTGGATCAAATTAAATCAGTAGAAAGCTACGAGATAATTAAGATCAAAAAAATTGCATATCCTGTCATTTTTTTATCATTCCTAAGTAGAGCTTCAGAGATTAGTGGAAAAAAAATACATGTTATATTTGATAAAAATGAAATTTTACTTAATTTAAATGTAAATATTTATTCAAATTTTTTTCATCAAGAATTTCCTAATTTTTCAAATGAAATTGAAATCAAATTTTTAAATAATCAAGACAGCTTCACCGAGTCAGAGTGGAATAGTTTATATAAATTAGCTGAAAATACATTTGTAGAGGAAAGTGATAGTTTAAAGCAAGGAGCGGCAGGGGCGGGTCTCACAGATAATGACTGATAATTTAGACAACAATAATGATGAAATAATTACCAAAGAATTAGATAATATTTGTGAGGAATGTAAAAGGGAAGATGAAAGTGTCTCTCAAAATTTAATACTAACTAGTTATAAACTTTGTTCTTCTTGTAGAGTGTCTAAGACTATTTTCCCAATTTAACTAATTTGATTTACAGGCAGCATATTCATTCTACTCATCACAAAAGAGATAGATAAAAAAGCTATTATTAAAAAAGATAAAAAAACTATTCCAAAAGATTTAAAGTTTGATTTTAAATTTAATACTTCCTTGGTAGAAATTATTAAGCTAGCAAAAATCCAAAATTGAGTTAGAAAAATTATTGGTATCATTAAATTTGGGGTAACAGCAAAAAACCTTAATAACCCTGGGGCATGTGCAAAGCCTACAGCTGTTAAAACTTTCTTAAAAGGGACTTTTGTTTTTTTATCAGGAAAAAGTTTGACACCTATTACATAAATAAAAATTGCCCATATAAGCCATGTTAAAATTGAAGTAAGACCAGACATTGCAACGGCTGTTTTTATAACTGTATTTGCAGCAACAGCTCCAGCAATACCATCTAAAATCATTATAAGCCCAGCAAAATATATTGAAGCTTCTCCAAAATTCTTACTATCTTTATATAAAGATTTATCTAATTTTATTGATTTAAAAATTATATCTAAAAATTCACCAAACATTATTTTTTTTTACTATTTTTTTGCGCTTTATATGAAACTAACAGTGGAAAGAGTATTAATGCAATTATAATTATTATGCAAATAACAATAAGAAATGTTTTAGTCATACTGACCTGATTTCCAATCAATAATTGCTATTTGTTATTGGAAGGGGATTTATCCCCTTCCAAAAAAATAGTTTAGCCTTTTACAACTTCTCTTGTATTTGCGTTGAAAGACTCTTTAAATGGAATGTCCACTACCACTGCATCAACAGGTGTTCCTGGTGTGTCAGAGTATTTCTCTGGTAAATGAACTTTATACTTAGTTCCAACTTTACCTTTTGGAAATCCGTTTGCATTCAATGTTCCATCAAATGGCACATATCCCATCGCAATATTTTGTTTTTTCTCTGGGTGATACCAAGGAGAAGTGATAAATCCAACTGGATCTCCACCATTTTCAGGAGACACTAGCCAAAAATCAGGAGCATATTCTTCAATTGGTTTTCCACCCAATTCAAGTCCAACTAACTGAAGTTTGTATGGTTTTTTTCCATCTTTAATTTCAGCACCCATTTTTTCTAATGCAGCTTTTCCTACATAGTCAGCTTTCTTATCCCATTCACCTTTACCAGATAAAGAAACTTGATAACCAAGATTACACTGAAATGGATTGTGTTGTTGATCCATGTCTTGACCCCAAGAAAGAATTCCAGCTTGAATTCTTCTATGGTGAGCTGGTGCTATAACCATTAGGCTATGTTTTTTCCCTTCTTCAAGAACTGCGTTCCACATATCATCAGCATACAACATAGAGTCCCTAAGGTATATTTCATAGCCAGCCTCTCCTGAGAAACCAGACTGTGAAATAACACAACTTCTTCCACCAACTTTAACTTCTGCCAAACCGTAAAAAGGCATATTGTCAAAATCAACTTGATCTCCACATAAGTCTTTCATTAAAGCTTTTGATTTGGGTCCTTGTATTTGAACTGGACTGACATCAATTTCTTCAATAGAGCAATCAAATCTTCCATCAGCGTTTACACCTTGGAGGTACATACCGATATCAGAGTCTGAAAGAGAAAACCAAAATTCATCTTCAGAAATTCTAAGAAGAATTGGATCATTTAAAACTCCACCATAAGCATTACACAAGATAACATATCTTGCTCTCATAGGAGAAATTTTTGTTGCATCTCTTGTTATTACATAGTCCGTAAATTTTTCTGCATCCGGACCTTTAACTCTTATTTGTCTTTCAACAGCTACGTTCCACATTGTAACATGATTTACAATCGCATCGTACTCAACCATTGCTCCACCATCTTCTGGTTTTACATATCCTCTTGGATGATAAATACGATTATAAACAGTTGCTCTCCAGCATCCTGCCTGCATTGATAAATGCCAATAAGGCGATTTTCTTACTCTTGTTGAAATTAACATTTCAACTTTTGTTGGTCCACTTTGTCTTAAGTTATAAGGCACTGCCCGATCTGATTGATCGACTGAAGTTGCCTGATTTAGTTTAGTATAGTCAAATTCATTAGACATAACCGTTCTCCTTCAACCACTTGTTTGTTTCCTTCAAGCCGCCGAATGTATAAATGTGGAAGTTGTCAGTAAAATCTTTCACTTTCCCAATTAATTCATTAGGGTCTTTAGGTTTCAGTAAATCTAACGCCTTAGTAAAATTAGATTTAAGAAAATTTATGGAATTTTTCGCCCCGACAATATTAGCAAATTTTATTAAGCTAGATATTTTCATTGGCCCAGTAATACCCACATGCACTGGTACGCTTTGTTTAGAAATAAAATCAACAATAGGCTGACTATCTAATAACCATTGTGTTACTATATAATCAGCATAAGGCTTTTTATCCATCATTGCTTTTTCTAAATTTTGTTCTGGTATATCTGGACTTCCTTCAGGATGACCTGCGATACCAATTTTAATTCCTTCAAAAAATCCTGTTTCCAAAATCTGATATGAGCTATCAAATTTTCCAACTGGCTCTCTGCTCCCACCAATAACTAAAGCTTGTTTAACTCCTTGATCTTTACATCTTGAAACATAGTTTTTTAATTCTTCTTCATTATTAATTGATCTAGCTGGAAAGTGTGGAACAGGATTAAAACCTTTTTTTACAAGATCTCCAGATTTATCAGCAGTATCTTTGTAATCTCCACCAGGCAACATTGTAACGTATACATCTTTTACAGAAGGCAAAGTTTCAAGGTCAGTATGTGGACTAATTTCCAATGAAAAATTCATTTATTTTCAGATAATTATCTTTTTTAAAAATGCTGTCAAAGAAATTCAGCACGGCTAAAGACAGAAATTTATTGCCAAAAATTATGACCATGGTAATTTTTTTTGTGGATCAAAATCAAAAATACAAGTCTCTCTCAGAGATCCTAGATATCAAGAAATTGATGAATGTGGATAGACCGACTGAAAGTGCAAATGGACTTCCAAATGAATGTTATACTAGTAAGAAATATTTAGAATATGAGAGAAATAAGATTTTTTGTGATAAATGGACTGTTATAGGAGTTGGTAGCTTAATTCCTAATGCTGGAGATGCAAAGCCATACAATCTACTCGGGATTCCTTTATTGATTGTAAGGGATAGGGATCTCAAAATAAGAGTATTTCATAATGTATGCAGTCATAGAGGTTTTAAGCTTTTAGATAAATCATGTACTTTAAAAAACGTAATAAGATGCCCTTATCACTCCTGGTCATATGACTTTAAAGGAAATTTAGTAGCCACCCCTCATATAGGGGGATTAAATATTCATAATTCAGATAAATTTAAAAAGAATCAGGGAAATCTAAAAGAAATAAGATCAAAAATATGGATGGATATTATTTTTGTTAATATTAATTCAAATGAAATTGAATTTGAAGAGTACATCAAACCACTTGAGCAAAGATGGTCTAAATTCATTAATCACAAAGATCAAAAATTATTAGTTCATTCTAAAGATTGTGGTTCTTTTGATTTAGAAGTTAAATCTAATTGGAAGTTTGCAATTGAAAATTACTGTGAAAGTTATCATTTACCAACTATTCACCCAGAGTTAAATAAAGTATCAAATATTGATGATCATTATCACATTCAAAGTTTACTTAATCGATTTGCAGGACAAGGAAGTGAGAAATACGAGCAACCAGTAAAAGGAAATAATAAATTTGATACATTTAAAAACTGGGAAAAAAGTTCACTTAAAAACTCTGAATATATTGCATTATTTCCAAATGTAATGATTGGTTTGCACATAGATCATTTTTATGTATTTTGGCTGGAACCAGTTGCAGTTGATAAAACTAGAGAACATATGCAAATGTATTATGTTGGTGATAAAAGTGCTAATGGAGAAGAGCTTAAAGAATTAAGAGAAGAAAATGCAAGATTTTGGAAAGATGTTATGTTGGAAGATATAAGTGCAATTGAAGGAATGCAGGCAGGGAGAGGATCACCGGTGTATAATGGAGGAAATTTTTTATCAGTTATGGATCAACCAACCCATCAATTTCATAAATGGGTTGCTAACGCCTTAATGAAGTAAAACAACAATTTGTGAATATGGAATTAATAATTTTATAAAATGGTATTATGAATATTTTCTTTAAATTTAGTTGGGATTTAACAAGGCCACAGAGAAATAAATTTATCTAGATGAACTTAAGTAAATCAAATTTAAATACTACAATTAACTTTTACAAACTTTTTTTATTTTTGACTTGTATTTTTGCTTTATTAGGAAGTCAAAGATTTTTGTTCCCAAATTTAGTAGGTTACATTTGTCTAGTAACATTGATATTTGCAATCTTTTCTATAAATGAGCAAGTAAGAACAAGTTTATTAATTATAACACTTTTCCTTTATGAGGATTTCAGTGTTTTAGAGTCAAATTTTACACCTACATTAATCAAGTACACTTTAATTGTTTATTTAATCTACATATTCTCCAAATATATTTGGAATTCTAAAATAAATTTACTAAGAACATTTTTTTTTTTAGTTTTTATTATTACTATTTGTATCAATTCAACTATCTATATGAATGATTTAAATTCAATAGATCAAAAAAATTTGAGATATTTTATTTTTTTATTAGCTGTTTTATTTTTAATTATTTGCACAAACAATAATAGGAATTATTCGTTAGATTTGAATTATTTAGTATATCCACTTTCCTTTTATCTTTTTGGTGAATTATTTAATTTTTTTTACTTTGAAGATCTTTGGAGGGGTGAGCTTAGTGGTTATCTAAATTATTCACCATTAAAATCATTGGTAGTTGTACCAATTCTATATTCGATTATTTATAAAAAAAATTTCATAATCATTTTATTTTTATTTATATGCTCAAACATTGTGATTGCCGGTTATGGCTCTAGGTATATAATTGTAGCATTATATTTATTTTTAATATTTTACATGTTTTTAAACACAAATTATACCTTGTTTAGAAAGATATTTTTTTTTATAATTTTACTAACAATATTATTTCATTTATCTAATAATCTATCCGGAGGTTATAAAGCTAGTGAATTTTTAATATTAACTTTTAATATTTTTGAAAAAGATTTTAGCTTAGCTAATTTTTTTTATAATATTGATAAAGTTAGGTTTATGGAACATAAATTATTTTTTGATCAAGATTTTAATATATTATTGTTTGGTAAAGGATTACTGTCAGGATTAAATGACACTGAAGGATATTTAAGTTTTGTAAAATTTGATCAAACAGCTTTTACACGTAAAGAAATAATAACCAAAGAATTTTTTAATTTTCATGACCCATGGATAGATATTGGATTGAGAATAGGGTTAATACCTTTATTAATTATAACATTAAAGTATTTATCTAATTATTATAACTATTTTAAAGATAATAAAAAAAAAGATATATTTTTATCAAGTGCTGTTTTAATATTAATGATTAATGCATGGTTTCAGATAATTGGACTTGTAGTAATTTTTGTCATTTATAAATCAATAATAAAAAACAATTTAAGTAAAAAAATTTAATATAATTTAAATTTAATTTTAATTAAGCTAACAAGCATTATAAATGGATCTACAAAAATATTTACTTTTTCATTTGATTTATGTTTCCAAATAACAGGAAGCTCTTTAATTTTAATATTGTTCTTAAGACATATAATGGATATTTCTATGTCATGAGTATATCTGTATATAGTTAAATTAATAAAAATTTTTTTTGCTGTGTTTCTTTTATATAACTTAAACCCACATTGAGTATCATCAATATTTAATTTAAAAATTACATATATAAAAAATCTAAAGATATATCCAAGCATATTTCTAATAAAATTTTTTTTTACGATTGAAGATTTGTGTAATCGTGAACCGAAGTAAGCGTACAAATTTTTATTTAAAAATTTTTTATCCCAAGTAATTATCTGCTTTAGCTCTACTGATAGGTCTATATCACAAGTTAATATCCAATCATTTTTTGCTAAATTTACACCTTTAGCAAGAGCATATCCTTTGCCCATATTTTTTTTATATGAAATTAATTTATAATTTTTTTTATTTTTTGAGTTAAGCAAGAATAATTTTATTAACTCATTTGATTGATCAGTACTTCCATCATTAATTAAAATAATTTCAACTTTTTTAAAATATTTTTTACTTATAAAAATATCAATCTTGTTTAAACTATTTTTTAGTCTGAGTTTTTCATTATAGATTGGAAACAGTATTGATATTGAATTTATCATTATTTTTTAATCATTTTTTTTAATGATAAGTTATATTTTGCTCTATAAAAAGACTCATAAATCATTTGAAATGTTGGAAAATACTTATGTTTTGTTGAAATTGAATTATCTAAAATAAATAAATTTTTATAAAATTTTTTAGCAATATTCATGTTTAAATTATTTCTTATATCACATGAATAATGAAAATCAGATCCAACCAACGTTTTTTTTAAAATTAAACCTTTAACATTTAAACTTTCATGAAAAACCTTTTTCAATTTATTAGAAATCTCTTTAATTTCTACATCATTATTGATTTTAACTTTTACAATATCATTTTTAAAATAGATGATCGTAGAATTTTTAGGTCGTTTATATAAAACATTTAATAAAAATATTTTTATCCCAAAAAAATTATCTAACTTCATTAGTATATAAAAAAAAAAATTTAGATTGTATTTTTTTATAATTTTTTTATTTAAAATTGATATACGACCTGCAAATTTTTTTTTGTTACAACTAAAATAAATGAATTCATGTCCAAGATTTTTAAATATTTCATTTTTTTTCACAAAAAAAAGTCCATAGCACATGTTGCTATGGTTCAGTCTAATATTTTTTTGGAATATCTTTTTATTGATTGAGTTAAGTAATTTAAGTGTAGAAAAAATTCCAGTTGCTAAATATAGCTTTCTTGTTTTTATAATTTTATTGTTTACTAAATGAATATTAAAAATTTGGTTTTCAATATCGAATTTAATATTGTCTACTGTAGAATTTATAAAAAAAAATTTTTTTTTGTCTAAGTTTTTAAATTTTTTTTTTAAATTTATATTCTGTTCATTAGCTTTATATAGTCTCAAGTTTTTGTGAGTATCTATTTTAGTATGATTTTCTAATTTTAAAGTTTTTATTAATTCATTTTTAATTTTATTATTTCCCGTAATATCAAGATTAAATATTTTACCCCAGAGATTTGAAAGTCCACCCAAGCCCAAATATGAAATAAAGTTATTTTTAATATTCACACTTAATTTATTATTTTTTATAGACTGATAAATATTTTTTTTATATTTATCAAAGTTACGTGAGGGTAAATTAATTAAATTTTTATTTTTTTTTAATGGCTTTACTTTGCCAGTAATAATTAAAAATTTTTCTTTTTTTTTTTCTAAACCTAAAATAGCACCTAGAGATGAAAATCCTGATCCAATAATAACATTTTTATGCATCATTTAAAGAATTCGTAAAATTCTATCTATAAATCTATTTCTAGGAATATTTATAAAATAAAATTTAATTAATATTAATTTTTTATTTCTATAATTATTAAAATTATTAGCAACATTATCAATTATTTCAAAATTAAAAAATTGTAAAAAATTCTTAATAAATTTATTTGACAAAGAGTAATAGGGTACAATTTTTTTGAAATTATAAATTTTTATATTTTTATATTTTAGCAGTTTATTTTTGTTTATTAGATTATAGTAAAAATAAACTACCCTACAAAAAGAATATTCAATATTTAGATAAGTTGTAATTAAAATGAACTCTTTACATTTTTTTCGAATTTCTGAAATGAAATTATTATATTCCTTAGTGTAATTTTTGAGCTGTCTCATGTTTAGATAACAAATTTTAAAATGAAAACCTGTCAATATAATGATTTCATATTTTTTATTTATTTTCGAATTCCAAGCCTTTCTAAAACTTAAATAGTGTATGCTCATTTTACTTTTAAATATTAAATTGATAAGGTTCTTTATTGTTTTACTATTTCCAATGACTAAAACTTTTTTTTTCATTTCAAAATGAAATATAATTATAAATTTTAAAAAGGATCAAATATAAATTAGTTTTTAATTTTATTTTATTTTATTTTATCTATATATTTATGAATATCATCATGTTTAAATTTTCTAACTTAATTTCTTTTAAAAAATATAGACAATATACACATTTAGGATTTGGTATTTTATTACTACTATTTTTTTTTCATTATTCATTTGGTTTAGATAAATTAAATCCAAATAATATGGATTGGTTATATAGAACAGATACTAAAAAGCATCTTTTGGGTTGGCTTTTTTTTCAACAAACTGAATTATTACAATGGCCATTAGGAAAAATACATAATTATGGCCAATATCCTTGGAGCAATATTGTTTTCGTAGATACAATTCCTTTGCTTTCAATTTTATTTAAATACATACCCATAATACCATCTCCAGGTCAATATTTTGGAATTTGGTTCTTGATTTGTTTAATTCTACAATTTTATTTTGCATTCAAACTTTTAGAAAATTTTTCAAAAAATTATAACGCAATTCTATTTTTTTCATTTATTTTTGTACTATCACCAGCAATGTTATCTAGAACTGGATTTTTAAATGATTTATCAGCACATCCTGCATTGATGGCTCATTGGTTAATAGTTGCATCTATGTATTTATATTTTCATCAAATATGGAAAAAAAAATTTTGGTTATTTATTTTAGTAGTAGCTAGCCTTACTCATTTGTATCTCTTAGCCATAGTTTTATCAGTGTTTATATTTGATTTTATATCTAGAAAAAAATTTAAATTTGAAGAGATTAGTCATTTTATTTTAATTTTTTTAATTCTATTATTTATCACGTTTAACATTGGATATTTTGTTTTGAATATTGAATACTCTGTAAGTGGATATGGACGTTACCGCTTCAACCTCTTAGGGTTTTTTGACTCAAATAATCAATGGTCTAGGTTTTTAATAGATATACCAACTTCTAAAAATGGTGAGCATGAAGGATTTTCATATTTAGGGATAGGAATAATATCGCTTTTATTTTTTTCACTTTTTCAAATTAAGAAATTAAAATTAAAAAAAATTCAAACAAGAGAGAAATTTTTTATTTTATTAATATTTTTCTTTTTATTTTATTCTATTTCAAACAATATTTTTATTTCAAGATACAAATTATTTTCTTACGAAATTTATTTTTTTGAGTCCTTTTTTAATATTTTTAGAGCTAGTGGAAGATTTATTTGGCCAGTTATTTATTCGATAATTCTTCTTAGTTTTTTAATTCTTTTAAAATTAGAAAAAAAATTTTTTTCTAAAATTTGTTTTTTGATATTAATTGTCCAAATAATTGATTTTTCTCCTGCAATTCAAGAATTTGCAAACGCTAAAACTAAGAGTGAAAATATTTTTTATTTTGATAATAAGTTGATTAGTCTAACAGAAAAATTTGATAACATTTATGTAGTAGGGAATGATACGATGCCAGAGCTTGTAAGTGATTTGGGTTTTTTGGCAATTTTAAATAAACAAAATATCAGACCTGCTTTTATATTTAGGCGTTCCAAAACTTACATGGAAGAATCTAGAGATGCATATTTTCAAAATCTACAAGAAGGAAAAATAAATAAAAATACAATTTATTTTTTTGATCAAAAAGATGTGTGGTTAGAGTATAAAAGTATTAATCATAAAAATTTGGTATTTTTAAATCTTAGCAAGTATTATTTAGCTTTTTATAAAGATTAATTTTAATTTTTTATTACATAATTTGTTGCAATTGCTTATTTAATATCTATTTATAGAACACTAACTTATTAAGGTTGCTAAAAATGAAATATTTAATAACGGGCGGATTAGGTTATCTTGGTTCAGAAATTTGTTTAGAATTAATAAAAGATAATTCAAATAGTATTACTGTTTTTGACAAAGGTATCTACGGGATTTCACACTTTGGTGGAATTTTAAATAACAATAATATTAATGTTGTTATAGGAGATATTAGAGATGAGCGTGCTATCTCAGACCACATAAAATCTGCAGATGTTATAATACACTTAGCAGGGTTGGTTGGAGCACCTTTGGTTAAAAGAAAAACACTTGAAGCCAAAGAAACTAACTTAGATGGACTTAAAATTGTAACTGATATTGTTTCAAAAAATCAGAGATTTGTTTTTGCAAGTACTGGAAGCACTTACGGTAAATTAAGTCAAGTGTGCAATGAAAAAATTAAAATTTCACCTTTAAGCTTATACGGCGTACATAAAGCAGAGGGAGAAAAAATTGTAAGTGAAAAAAATGCAACTTGTTTAAGGTATGCTACTGTTTATGGATTATCTTTAAAAACGAGAAGAGATTTGTATATAAATAATATGATCCAAAAAGCTTTAATTGATCGTAGTGTTGTTTTATATGAGGGGAGTGCAAAAAGATCATTTGCCCACATTAATGATATTGCTCGTGCAACAATATATTTTTCACAAGAAGAAAATTATACACCTGGTCCAATAAATATTGGTGATAGCAGACTTTCATTCTCAAAAAGAGAAATATGCAATAAGATTTCAGAATTAACAGAATTTACTGTTGTAGAAAATGAATTTTCGAAAGATGCAGATCAAAGAGACTATGTAGTTTCATATGAAAAAATGGAAAATTTAGGTTTTAAATGTGGAGTAGATTTTAACAGCTCTCTTAAACAAATATTAAATTATTATCAAATTTTATATGATGCTGGATATGAGAATGGATAAGAATCAATCATATAGAAATGTAAATAATTGTTTTTTATGTAAATCGACTAAATTAACGAACATCTTCAAAGCGAATGAAATTGCATTGACAGGTGTGTTTCCAAAAATTGAAGAAGATGATCCAATTAAGACTCCAATCAATTTAAATATTTGCAATGAATGTAGCAATTTACAAATTGCTGAGATAGTTGAAAAAGGATTAATGTTTAATAATTACTGGTATAGATCAGGTACTACTAAAAGTATGGTTAAACATTTTGAGAAAATATTAAATGCTATCAAAGAGATAAAAAATAATGGCACATTACTTGATATAGGTTGCAACGATTGTACTTTTCTAGAAATAGCAAATAATAATGGCTATAATAGTTATGGAATTGAGCCATCTGTAGCTTATGAAGATAGAAAAATTCTAGATGATAAAAAAATTGCTAATGACTTTTTTCCTACAGAAAAAAATTGGTCTTTAGATGTAAGTAAATTCGACATTATTACAGCTATTTCTATGTTCTATGATGTTGAGGATCCTAATAAATTTCTTTTAGAGTGTAAAAAAAGATTAAATAAAAATGGTCTTTTGTTAATTGAAGTAAATTACGCAAAAACATTTCTAGAAAGAAAAAATGTTGATATGTTGGGACAAGAGCATCTAATTTTCTATTTTATCAAAACATTTCAAGAAATTATTAAAAAAGTTGGGTTGCACCTTAATGATGCAGAATTAAATGAAATGAATGGTGGCAATATAGTTTTTATATGTGGAACTGAAGTTCATCAAAGTGATAGACTCCTAAAGCTAATACATGAAGAAAAAAAATTTATTCAAAATTTTGATTTTTTAACATTTCAAAAAAATGTTGATTTAGATTTTAAAAAATTAAAAAAAAAGATTGAAAAAATAAATTTAGATAAAAAAAAATTAAAAATATATGGAGCTTCAACAAGAGGCGCTTTTATATGTCAGTATCTAAAATTATCAAATGAACATTTTGACTGTGCAGTAGACATTCAATTAAATAAAGATGGCAGAAGAATACCAGGTACAAATATTAAAATTGAGATGGAAAAAGATACTGAGAAACCTGATACCTACTTAATCTTACCATATCAATTTTTAGACGAATTTATAAAAAAGAATTTACTATTTCTTAAAAATGGGGGAACATTTTTATGTTTTAGACCATCGAATATTGAAATTTCAATGAGTCAAGATGGTAAAATAATTAAAACTAATTATTAGTATATTTTTATCAAATTTGACTTTCTAATAAGTCTCTAAATTTCCTATTATGCTTAATTAAATATTTTTTTGATTTAAACTGTTTTATCTTTTTTATTTCGTTTTTAAGATGACTATCATTTTTAATGTTATCAAGAAAGATATGAGGATAATTTGGAAATGTTTCAATAAATAATTTCCTAGTTTTTTTATTTAATATGATTATTGGAATGTTTCTACTAATTGCCTCATTGAACCATCCACTTCCTCTTATATATGAATTTGTAGAAATAATAATTCCTAAAATATTTTGCTCATAACCATCTAATTTTATATGTTTTACAAAAAAAATTTTTTTTAAATAATTTTTGTGAATTGATTCTTTATTTAATAAAATATTTTTACAATAAATCTTGTAATTATTAAATATATGTAATTTTTTTTTTGGAAAATATAAATTTAAATCTGCTTTAGTATTTGGATGAATAAAGTACTTATCTAAAGTTTTTTTCTCACCCAATTTTAAATTTAGTAGTGGTGAGCCTAAATAAATCACATTTTGCTTTAATTTTAGTAAGAAATTTCTTTGTCCTTTGAATTGAGCATATCTAGTAATTTTTTTAAAAAAAATAAACTGAAAAATTGCATGTTTGTTAATTATTTTTTCAGGAACAGTATTGTGCTCGTAAGTATATATTTTTTTTGTAAATAGCCAAATTAATGGCAAAAATATTGGATCATATGTTAAAAAGAAAATAGGCTTATTTCTAATTGATTTACATATATTAATTACATCTAAAAGCCTCCAAAATCTATTATTTTTACTTTTTTTAACTACACAGTTAATATTTTTAATTAATAGACTTTTCGAAAATATAAAAATTTTATGATTACGTTTTTTTGATAAGTTTGAAAAAAAGGCTATGTTAAAACTTTTGTGATTCGGAGGAGATATCCAATCAATAAAAATCATTAAACAAATTCCACTCTTTGTTTTATATCTGCCTTAAAAACCACAAATATAAGTAATGGTAATCCTGATAATACAGAAATTGGAAGAGCCCAAGCAGCTCCAATATTTCCATACAAGGGAATAAAGATTAAATTTAATATAATACTTAATACGCTGATTAAAACTATAAAAGATGTATATAAATTTGATTGATAAATATTCATTAAGTATTGCAAAGACACTGTATATACACCGAATACAACAAGATATAAACTGGCAATTTTTAATATTTCAATTGACTGAAAATATTCTTCACCAAAAAAAAATAAAATTAAAAAATTACTTGAAAATGATAAAGTTAAATAGGAAATAATTCCTATTAAAAATATAGAAAGTAGATAAAGTTTTAAAAATTTTCTTATGTTAGATGAAGAATTTTTTTTTGTAATTTTAGATAAATATACATTTCCAACTCTAATTATCTGAGTCATGAAAACTGTTCCAATCATTATTATGGTCCATGATGCTTGAAAATGACCTAGGTCTGTTCCGCTTGCAAAAGTAATTAAAAATATCTTATTTAAGTATACAAGAGATAAGCCTATGATTTCTGTAATCCAGATTTTAAAATTTCTCATAATTATAATTTTGAAATTAAAGTATATATTTTTTAATTTTACAAAAATAAAACTCTTCAAATAAAAATATTGATAAATTACACCGATAAAAGAAGTAATTAACATAACAGTAGCTATGATTAGCAGCGATATGCTTTCTTGATGATAAATGAAAAACCACCACAATACTGCAAAATATATACTTTTGTAAAAAAAAGTAATGAATGAGTGAACATATGTAATTTCTTTTATGTCAAAAAATTGTCCCAATCCCAAGCTTCCTAAAAGAATAGAAATTATAATGATATTTGATGAAACAATATTGCCATCTTTAAATATTATTTTTGAAATTAATATTGATAAAATAAATAAAAATATGAAAAAAAAAATCTTTAAAATAATTGATGTAACTAATATTTGCTCTTCTTTATTTTCTCCGTGAACAAGATCTCTAGTTAGTGTTTTATCAATTCCATATTGCATAATTATTGAGCCATATGCACCTATGCTAAGTATATAAGAATAATATCCAAAATTATCAGGTCCAAGAACTTTGCCAATTTGAGCTGTTGTTAAAAATCCAATTCCTGCAGTAAAAAATTGAATTAAAAAAAGTGAATTCACATTTTTTATTATTATATCTATTTTTGAATTTTTAAGATTCAACATCTTGCTTCCAGCTATTAGGTATTTTATGATTATAAGTATTCAAAAAATTATATAGAGTTATTTAAAACTATAAATTTCATTCTATATCACGTTTTGTATTCAGGAAATATAATAAATTCAATGTCTAATATAATTTAATTAAAGTGAAATTAAATTTACGAAAGTGTTCTTTTAATTTGAAGCCACCATTTTATAGGCTTCATAATGTAGTGCTACTGCTTTTTCTAAGCTAAGGTTTTTGATAGCATAATCTCTTGCGTTTTTAGCAAGAAATTTTCTCTTAGAAACATCATTAATAAGTTCAGAAAAATATTTAAGTGTTAAATTATGGTTACCATGCTCAGTTATGACTCCATTAAAATGATCGGTAATATTTTCCTTTATAGATCCGACATCAGTTGTTATGACGGCTGTTTCCATTGACATAGCCTCCCATACAGATGTTGGACTAGCCTCATACTTAGAAGGACAAAAGAAGATATCAGCATCATGAAGAAATTCAGGAATATTTTCTAAATGACCTAAATATGAAAATTTATCGGTAAATTGTTTAATTTTTTTAATAATTCTTAATGCTTTATTTCCATAATTTGAACTTTTAGAAGTAAATGGACCGGCAAAATATATTTCAATATTATTATATTTGCGCAGTAAAGATTCGCATATCTCCAGGCAAAATATTGTGCCTTTCTGATAATTGATACTTGATACTATTTTTATTCTTACAATTTCAGAATTTTTTTTTTTGAAATTTTTTGGGTCAAATTTATGAACATCTACTGGAGCGTGAATAAATTTTCTTTTTATAATATTTTTTAAAATAAAATTATTTAAATAGTAATTTTCACTTTTCTTGCTTGCTACAATAAAACCATCTGAACAAAAATAAGAAATAATAGTAAATAAATACTTAACAAATATATGTGTAGTTGTGCTATTAATGTGCCATAAGACTTTACATTTAGCAATACGAGCCGCAATAGCAGTTTTAAATTGGTAAGCACCATTTACGTGTACTATTTGGATTTTATTTTTTTTAAAATACTTTTTTAAAGTATGTATTTCTATAAAAAATCTTAATATATAGCGAATTAGAATTTTGAAATTTAAAGTAAGTCTAGTTATATCTAAAATTATATAATCTACTTTCAATTCATTTAAGTATTTTCTAAAATATTCTGATTCAAGCTTGGGTATGATTACTGTACAGCTGAGGTCATTACGATTTTTAAGTAAATTTGCTACCTGTGATATACGTCTCTCAGGTCCGCCAAATCTACCTTCTTCATCAACGTTACATATTTTCATCTGAACATTTCAAAAAATATTTAATTGTCTCTTTAATACCATCGTCTAGTCCGGTTTGTGGCTTCCAATTAAGAACAGATTTTGCTTTATCTATATTCGAAAAGCTTCTTCTTACTTCGCCTTTTTTTTCAGGAATATGAGTAAATTTGATATTGATACCCGCATATTGAATAAGATGTATATTTAATTTATTAACAATCTCGTTTACTGAAGTTTCAATGCCAGATGCAAGGTGAATTAAATGCCCCCCCTCTGGTAAATTTATTGATTTTAAAACTCCATCCAAGAGATCATCTATGTATAAAAAATCTCTACTTTGATTTCCATCTCCAAAAATTTCACAATTGACGTTTTTGAGAGCTTTATTTATAAAATTTGGAATGATGTTTGTTTTACGATAACTATTTGGTCCATAGACATTTGAAAATCGCAAAACAATTGTCTTCAAATCATATGAGTAAAAGTATGATGAGCAATAAGCTTCCCCAGCAAGTTTACTGCTCCCATAAGGTGAAACTGGCATTGGTGTCACAAGTTCATGAATTGGAGCTTTTGCACTTCCTAAAGGAGCTCCGGAGGATGAAAATATAAATTTATCTACTTTATTAATTCTTGAGGATTCTAACATATTTAATGTTCCAATCACATTTGAATTTAAATCTTTGATTGGATCATTTATAGATGTTAAAACTCCAGTATTCGCTGCAAGATGAATCACTGAATTAACACCGTAGGTAACGTTTTTGCATGTTTGTAGGTCTCTAATATCACCTTTACAAAATGTAACAGAATCTGAATTTGTATTTTCTAAATTATTATCTATCTCTGAAACTTGAGCTAAATCTTTAATATTTCCTCCACTCTCATTATCAAGAACACGAATTTTTATATTATTATTAGATTTTTTAAGTTTTTGAATTAAATTGATACCAATAAAACCACAACCACCAGTTATCAAAAATATATTTTTTACCATTTAATGCCCTTAAAAATAATATCTCTATCTATATTATTTTTATATTTTTCTACATGAATAAAAAAATCTTTTAAAATATCTTTATTCAATAAAGTGGCCTTAACTCCAATATCTTTAAGTCCTTGATATTTAGGATTGTAGTAATGATCTTCATTTTCAATTCGGGGATTGGGTATATTTTTTATACTCACATCGTAATTAAGTTCTCTTCCCACTTCATAGATCATTTCAGCTAACTGATTTACAGAAAAAGTTTGAGTTATTTGATTAAAAATTCTTAATTCACCATTCTTAGCTGGATTGGAAAAAGATTTATCAATACATTGGATTGTATCATTAATGTTAATATAGCCTCTTTTTTGTTCTCCCTTTCCAAAAACAGTCAATGGATAACCCACAACTGCTTGAGTAACAAATCTATTGATGATTGTTCCAAAAATTTCATCATAATTGAAAATTGTATACAATTTTTCATTATTTTTTATCTCTTTTGTAGTAAATCCATATACAGGTCCTTGCATTAAATCTGTAACTTTCAGTTTCCATGCTCTAACTCCAAACCAGAGTAAATCAGTATCCATAATTTTTGAGGTATGATAAATAGAGCTTGCTTGTCTAGGAAAAAGAAATTTTTCATTTCTTCCATTATGATTTATATCAATCCAACCTTCTTCGATATCAATATTAGGCGTTCCATATTCACCCATAGTACCTAGCTTTATAATATGTGAGTGTGGAGAAAAATCTTTAACAGCATACATTAGATTATTTGTTACAAGAAGATTATTTGAAATTGTAAAATTTGCATTTTTATAATTAGTCATTGAATAAGGAGCAGAGGGCTGTTCTGCAAAATGAACTATTGTGTCAGGCTTATTATCTATACAACTTTCCTCAGGCCAAGAAGTAATTGTTTTTTTTTGAAACAAGGATCTCATCAATTCAGGGTCTGTTAAATCTCCTAAAATAACTTTTATTATTTTTCCAGATTTTTTTTTCCATTCCTGGCATCTATTTATAAGATTTGGAATTTTATATAGCGGTCTAAGACTCAAATTCTCACATGCATTTCTCCTAAAATAATTATCAACAACCGTAACATTATAGCCTTTGGATGAAAAAAAAATCGCTGTAGGCCACCCAAGATAGCCATCACCACCTAATATTAATATATTTTTCATTAATAATTCTGCTTTAGTACAATTTATAATCAAATAGCAATTTTTTTATTTGATTTTTCGATAATAACTTGCTTTCTTTTGAATTATATTCACTGGAAACTTTTTTATTGATCATTTTTGGATAATTATATTTAATCTTTCTATATGTTCCTTGAAATGCAGGTATTATAGAATAAAATTCATTTAATTCTATAGCCCTCTTTTTTTCTTCGCTACTCAATAATTCTTCAAAATATTTTTCACCAGGTTTCGCACCAATAAATATTTTTTTTATTTTTCTTTTGTTAAATTTTTCTTTAGTTGAGATTATATCTATCATTGCATCAGCTAAATCTACAATCGAAATTGCCTTCATTTTTGTAACAAAAATCTCACCACCTTTTGCAATTCTTGCAGTATTTAAAACTAATTTTGCAGCTTGATCCAAGCTCATTATGAATCTTGTCATTCTAGCATCTGTTATTGTAAGCGACTCTTGTTTTCGTATCTGCTTATCAAAAATTTGAACAACAGAACCATTTGAGCCTATAATGTTTCCAAATCTTGTTGAAGAAAAAATAGTTTTTTGGTTAATTTTCAAATTGTTAGCAGCTGTAATAATTTTTTCACCCATTAGTTTGGAAGTACCCATTACATTTGTTGGGTTTACAGCCTTATCAGAGCTTGTAAAAATTACTTTCTCAACATTATTTTCTAAGGCACTAAATATTACATTCTGCAGGCCATCAATGTTTGTTCTGACAACTTGTTTAGGATTTTTCTCACCTAAAATAACATGTTTTAAAGCAGCTGTATGAAATATAATATCTATTCCTTTTGTTATTTCTAAAACTGATTGTTGATCACAAACATTAGTTACAAAAAAATTTATATAATTTCTTTTTTTATATTCTTCAGATAGAAAAAAAATTGAGTTTTCATCTTGATCAATACCAACTATTTCTTTTGGTTGCTCATTTAGAGACGTTGATAATTGTTTAACTAATTCTTTTCCTACCGTTCCACTTACGCCTGTAATAAGTATTCTTTTATTTTTGAAAAAATTTTTCATTTTAATTTCAATAATCTTTTCTTTTTTGTAATGAAAAATCTGCCGCTTCAATAATTTTTTGAACCATATTTTTTGTATTAAATTTTTCTTTTATTAATTTTTTGCATTCATAAGCCATTTTCTCTCTCTCGTCTGGATTATCTTTTAAATATCTGATTTTTTTAATAAATTCCTCTGAATTAGCATTTTTAACTCTAAAACCAGTTTTGTAATCAATAATCAAGTCATATTCTACACCATCACTTTTATGCATTACAACTGGCAAACTTGAAGCTAAGGCCTCTGATATTACCATCCCTCCCAAACCTGGTAATATTAAACAATCAGATGCCACATAGTATTTAACAAGGTCTTCAAATTTATGACCTAACATTTGTATATTTTTTATATTTCTTTTTTTTATTTCATTCTTAATCGATTTTTCTAGTAAGCCAGATCCAATTAAAACAAGATTAAATTCTTCATCCTTTAAATTTTCAAATATATCTAATAATAAAAATGGTTTTTTTTGATCACTTAAATTTCCAACAAAAAGCACTGTAAAAATGTTTGGCAATTCTAAAGTTTTTCTTAATTCTTCTTTTGTCTCTTTAATTTTTTTATGTTTTTTTAAAAACTCTTCTGTATCACCAACATTTGTAGCAACAAATCCTTTTTCTGGTTTTTGGCCTAAGGCAATATAACTTTTTAGACTATAAGATGAGTAAAGTACACAAGCGTCAAATTTATCTCTAAAAAAACTTTTTACAAAATATTTTATACTCCCTTTTTTTTCGATAACACCTGGTAAAGAAACATAACACCAATGCATAATCCCAAGTTTTTTATTAAAAAAAAATCTATATAAAAATGTTTTTAAATATCCGAGAAAAAAACTTTCCCCTTCACACAAAACTACGTCTGGCTTAATTTTTAACAATAATCTAATAAGACCAATTGGATAAGTAAAAGTGTAACTAAATAAATTAAAATGAATTGATCGAATTTTTATTGACTCAAATTTAGATAAATCTCCACTTGTTCTAGTCTTAGTATTAGGTAGGTCATCACCATAAATCAATTTAAATTCAATATTTTTTTTTTTATACAAGTGTTCAAATATAGGTATTCTATATTTCTGACATACTCTTTGTAAAATCAAAAATTTTTTTTTGTACATACTTTATTTTATAAATTCCTCTTTACAAATATCAAAAGTAAATAAATTTTTATGGTTGCTAAGATGATGTGCTCCAATTATTTTATTGTATTCCTTAAAATCATATTTGGCATATTCTTCTTCATGATAATAATTCTCATTAATCATTTTTATTTTTGCAAGAGATATACTCTTACCATATAAATGGAAGCCATGAGATTGTCTTACTCTAAAAACTTCATCTCTAATTTTTACAAGGCCTCCATTTCTACCATTGTCTACATTAAATATAATTGGATTATTTTTATGAGGTTTCCATTTTTGACTAAAAAGATCTGATGAACTAAACGCAAATAAAGCTGGTGGACATTTTTCAGAGTCAGATAAATTTACATTCGTTAAAATCCACCAGATTTTTTTATTATTAAAAATAACTGTATCAACTGCTTTTATGTTTGATATCATATCATGAATAAATACCCATTTTTTTGGGAATTGAACACATTTGTATAGTCTAATAGATTTTTTATCATATGTTTCAGGTATCATGTATAGATCGTTGCCGTTTTCAAAAATAAAAGGAAACGAGTGATGAAAGTTTTCTTTTAATATATCTTTAAATATGAATTTGGTTTTTTTATTTTCTAAATCAATATCTATTGCAGATATAACACCTTTTCTTTTTATATAATCATAATCTTCTGCAAAAATAATTGTTTTTTCATCTTTTTTTATTATAAATGGATCAGCAAAAAATCTGTTAGATTGATTATTTATTATCATCGAATTTTCAAAGTTTAGTTTACTCCCAAAGGTTTTTTTTATTGCTATTGACCATCTTGGATATCTCTTTAAAATTTTCCTTTTTATTAAGATGGTAAATAAATAACTAATCATTCTTTGAATATAAGTTATAGACTGAAAAAAATTTGGAGATTTTAATACTTTCGTATTTATATTTTTTTCATAATTTATTTCTTTTAATTTTTTCTTTGTTAAATAGTTATTAATAATTATTTTCATATATGGAATTGATGAAATGTATAAATTTACTAAATTTAAAACATGTGAATTTTGTGTCTTGAGCTCACCCCTAAAAAGTACTAAACCATTATCTAATTCATTATTTAATTTTTGAATTATAAATCCTGATGCTGCTTTCTTTAAATATACTTCCCAAAATCCAGGAGGGCCACCCTTGTTCCATCTGTTATCACCATGATGAAAAGAAATTATTCCATCTTTAGAAGAGTTCAATATATCACCCTTGTATATACCTCCTCCTTGTCCTCTTAAAATTAGATCTAGTTTCAGAGATTTAATTTTTTTAATATCATAATTATTGTATCGATATATATTATTATTTTTTATAACCGGTTCTAATTTTATACAATTTTTAAATATAGACTTATCTAAAATATATCTTTTTTTATAATTACTTATATTTTTATTAAAATACGATAATAATTCCCACTCAATTTTAATTAAAATATTAAAAAAAAAAATCTCAAATGATCTAATTATTCCTTTTTTTGCAACTTTTTTGAAAATATTTAGAGAAAATTTTTTGTGTTCATTTAACAATAAATAAAGTGTCAAATTTTTTTTTTTACTAAGATATTTTATTATTTCTAAATTTAAACTATTAGTCTGTAGAGAGTCTTGAATAATACCAATTTTCATAAGATGTCCATTTTATTTTTTATTATCTAAAAAAATATCACTCCAAAGATATACTTGGAAAATTCTAAATAAAAGCCTCTCATATTTACTTTTCTTAAATACATCTTTTTCAAAATTTATTTTAATTTTATTAGAAAAGATAGGCAATTCAAATATTTTTGAATTTAATATTTTTTAACTTATACTATATATATTATGTTTATTATTTAAATATGGATATAATTGAACAGTCTTTTATACATAATTAAACAATCTATTCGTAAATGAAAAATAAAAAAAATTTAAAAATTTGTGTGAATTGTGTCATGGATGAGTCTGACAGCTCAATCATTTTTGATCATAATGGAGTTTGTGATCATTGTTATACATTTTATAAAAAAACTGAACCTCAGTGGAAAAAAGATATTTCAGATGACTCTAAAATTAATAGTTTAGTTAAAAAAATTAAAGATGAAGGAAAAAATAAGGATTTTGACTGTATTATTGGAATGAGTGGCGGTATAGATAGTAGCTATCTAACATATTTAGCGTCTAAGTTAGGACTTCGTCCATTAGTTTTTCATGTTGATGCAGGTTGGAATTCACAAAAAGCTGTAAACAATATCGAAAAGTTGGTTGATAAGCTTAAACTTGATCTTTACACAGAAGTTATCGACTGGGAAGAGATGAAAGATTTACAGTTATCATTTTTTAAGTCTGGAGTTCCTCATATTGATACACCTCAAGATCATGCATTCTTTGCTACAATGTACAAGTTTGCTAATAAATATAAGGTTAAATATATTTTAACAGGAGGTAATTATTCGACAGAGTGTGTCAGGAACCCCATTGAATGGATGTATTATCAATCAGACTCTACGCAAGTTAAAGATATACATAACTTATTTGGTCAAATTCCTCTAAAAAAATTTCCTTTAACTAATATTTTATGGCACAAGTTTTATCTACCTTATTTAAAAGGTATAAAAGTATATTGTCCATTAAATCTAATAAGATATGAGAAAGAAGAAGCTACACAACTTTTGGTAGATAATTTTGAGTTTCAACGATACCCTCAGAAACATTTTGAGTCTAGGTTCACTCGTTTTTACGAGTCTTATTGGTTACCTCAAAAGTTTGGGTTTGATACTCGAAAAGTTCAGTATTCAAGTTTAATATTGACTGGTCAAATGACAAGAGATGAGGCACTAGAGCTTCTCAAATTTCCTGCATTTGATCCAGAAACCATAAAAGAGGATTTCAAATATATTGCCAATAAATTAGACATTAGTGAAGATCAACTCCAAATATATTTTGATAAAAAGAATAAATCTTATAGAGATTATAAAAACCAAATGTGGATTTATTTGTTGGGCGCAAAAGTTTTAAGAATGCTTGGAATTGAAAAAGGTGGAAAACGGTGATTGCAATTGTTGATTATGGTGCAGGTAATATAAAAGCAATACTCAATATATATAAGCATTTAAATATAGATGTTTTAATTGCTAAAAAACCAGAGCAGCTAGAAAAAGCAAATAAAATAATCCTAGCAGGAGTCGGTGCATTTGATGACTCCATGTCTCGACTTAATAAATCAGGGATGCGTGAGATTTTAGATCAAAAGGTGCTTAATAACCATGTTCCTGTATTAGGAATATGTGTAGGTATGCAGATGATGGCTTGTAGCAGCGAGGAGGGAAAAGAAAAAGGCTTATGCTGGTTTGATAATAGTAAAGTTATAAAAATTAATGAACATAAGTTAATATCTAAGCCAAAATTACCTCATATGGGCTGGAATAATGTTCAGCCCTCACAGCACCATTCTATATTTAATCAAATAGACAAAAGTAAGGGTTTTTATTTCTTGCATTCGTATCGTTTTTTTTGTGACCAGCAATATTATTTAGGAACAACTTATTATGGAACAGAGTTCCCTTCAGCAGTTCGCAAAGACAATATTTTTGGTTTACAATTTCATCCTGAAAAAAGTCACTCAAATGGAGTAAATATTTTTAAAAATTTCTCAAGCTTGCAACAATGCTAAGGTCACGCGTTATTCCCTGTTTATTAATTCACAATAAAGGTTTGGTAAAAACTGTTAATTTTACTAATCCAAAATATGTTGGCGATCCAATAAATGCGGTCAAAATATTTAATGAGAAAGAGGTAGATGAAATATTAATACTAGACATTGATGCGACAGTAAATGGTATGGAGCCTAATTATTCTCTAATTGAAAAGCTGGCTCTTGAATGTCGTATGCCACTTTGTTATGGTGGTGGAATTAATAGTGTAGAGCAGGCATCCAAAATTATTGAATTAGGTGTTGAGAAAGTTGCATTAAGCAGTGCAATTATTCAAAATACATTACTTATTTCTTCAATAGCAAACACCATTGGAAGCCAAAGTGTTGTAGCTGTTATAGATGTAAAAAAAAAAACATTTGGTGGTTATACAGTGTTTACAAATAATGGTAAAAAGAAGATTGATAAAGATCTAGTTAAATTATTGAATCAGATCGAAGAATGTGGAGCTGGTGAAATTGTTATAAATTCAATTGATAATGATGGAGTAATGAAAGGATATGATTTAAATTTAATAAAAAAAGTGCGAGAAGCTGTGAGCATACCAATAACGACTCTTGGTGGTGCCGGTTCTAAAGAGCATATTTTTGAACTTGTTAATCGATTTAAGATAATTGGCGCTGCCGCAGGAAGTCTTTTTGTTTTTAAAGGTATATATAAAGCTGTTTTAATAAATTATTTTACACAAGCAGAAATAAATAAGCTAGATCAGAATTTGTAGTTCCTTAAACCGTATAATTTTGCTCATTATTAAAAGAGATAATATGAATTATGTGAAATAAAGATCTTTAAAATATTTTTTGATAGTGATTTTGTATTTTTTTTGATTATTATTAAATTAAGAGTTAATATAATCAATTCTATTCTTTAGTTAAATTATGAAACAAATAATTCAATCTTTAAAAACGGGTTCAACTAAAGTTGCTGAGATTCCAGTGCCAAGTACTTCATCAAGAACATTGCTAATAAGAACATCTAAAACTTTAATATCTACTGGTACAGAGCGAATGTTAGTGGAATTTGGTAAAGCAGGATGGATTAAAAAAGCACAACAACAACCTGAAAAAGTGAAAATGGTTTTTGATAAAGTTTTTACTGATGGTTTAAAGCCTACAATTGAAACAATATTTAATAAAATAGATCAACCTTTACCATTAGGTTACTGTAATGTCGGCATTGTTCATGAAGTAGGCTCTGCTGTAACTAATTTTAATAAGGGTGATAGAGTTGTTTCAAACGGTAAACATGCAGAGGTGGTAAATGTTCCGATAAATCTTTGTGCAAAAGTGCCAGATATAGTTTCAGATGAAGAGGCATCTTTTACTGTTATTGGATCGGTAGCATTGCAAGGAATACGTCTAATTAAACCAACTTTAGGTGAGGCTGTTGTTGTGATAGGTCTCGGTCTAGTTGGCTTAATGACTGTTCAATTACTAAAAGCTAATGGCTGCAGAGTTTTGGGAATAGACTTTGATCAAAACAAACTATTACTCGCAAAAAAATTTGGAGCCGAGATAGTAGATCTTAACAAGGAAGATCCGTTAATTGTTGCTGATATTTTTTCACGTGGTCGAGGTGTGGATGCTGTAATTGTAACAGCTACAACTACAAGCGATAAGCCAATACATCAAGCAGCTCAAATGTGTAGAAAGCGTGCACGCATAGTTTTAGTTGGAGTTACAGGGCTTAAATTATCCAGAGAAGATTTTTTTAAAAAAGAAATTACATTTCAAGTTTCTGCTTCGTATGGACCAGGTCGCTATGATCAAAATTATGAAGAAAAAGGTCAAGATTATCCAGTAGGATTTGTAAGATGGACCGAACAGCGTAATTTTGAAGCTGTGATAGATATGATGACAACAGGTGCTCTAAATGTTAAATCGTTAATATCTGATCGATTTGATATAGCTGAAGCTGAAAAAGCCTATGAACTTGTTATTAACTCTAAACCTTCATTGGGAATATTATTGACCTATCCTGGGATACAAATAACAAAAGACTCAAAAAAAGTATCATTAATAAATGATGAAAATATTAAAAAAAAAGATATTTTAAAAAAAATTAAAGTAAGTTTTTTAGGATCAGGTAATTATGCATCATTAGTATTAATTCCAGCATTTAAAGATGAAAATGCAGAATTAATAAGTATTGCCTCCAACACTGGAGTTAGTGGAGCTCATGTGGGGCGCAAGTATAATTTTTTAGAAACCACAACTGACAGTGATAGTTTATTTAGCGACAATACAACAGATGCAGTTGTGATTGCTACACGACATAATACTCATGCAAATTTTGTAATTAAAGCTCTAAAAACTCAAAAACACGTATTTGTTGAAAAACCATTGTGTTTAACTTTAGAAGAATTAAATAAAATTGAGTCTACATATTCTTCATCAAATATTTTAATGGTTGGTTTTAATCGTCGTTTTGCACCTCAGGTGCAAAAAATGAAAATGTTGTTAGAGAGTATTAAAGGTCCAAAAACAATGATAATGACTGTTAACGCAGGAAAAATTCCAAATGATCACTGGACCCAGGATTCAGAGATTGGTGGAGGACGTATTGTTGGAGAGGCATGTCACTTTATAGATTTACTCCGTTTTTTGGCAGGTGAAACTATCACTAACTATAAAATTCAATTTATGGACTGCATATCAAAAGATACTGCTGATATACAACTAAGTTTTAAAGATGGCTCTACTGGTACAATTCATTATTATGCAAATGGTTCAAAATCTTTTCCCAAAGAAAGATTAGAGGTATTTGCGGAAGGTGGAATTTTACAGTTAGACAATTATCGAAAATTAACTGGTTTTGGCTGGCCTAGATTTAAAAAAATGAATTTGTGGCAACAGGATAAGGGTCAAAAATCTTGTGTCAAAGCATTTATTGATGCAGTTTCTAAGGGCAATACATCTCCAATTCCAATTGAAGAGATTTTTGAAGTTAGTAGAATTTCTATAAAACTGTTAAACCAATAGATTATTGATTTTTAGATATTTTCATACAATTCGTTATTTAAAATTTAAACAGATTTATCATAGAATTTGGTTTCACTTGATAAAACAAACAATAAGAGAAAATCCCCAGATACATATAAGAGTTCTAGAAAATAAGTTTTGCCCACCTATTAAAAAAAGAATAAGCTTAATAAAAGAGAATACTTTTAATTTTTTAAATAAATCTCAATCTTTGTTGGATGTTGGTTGGAATGACAATAGAAACATTACCACAAAGTTATGGCGTTATAACCAACATTATTTTGATGATTTAAATGCAGTCGACTCGTTTAAACGTAAAGTATGGCATGATCAATTATTAGAAAATTGGATTAGTAAAAATAGTTTAGGAAAAGGTATTGGTTGGGATCCATATCCTACTTCAATAAGAATTGTTAATTGGGTCAAATGGTGCTTGCAAGGTAATAAATTATCAGATGCTTCATTACAAAGTCTTGCACTTCAAGCAAATTGGTTAAATAAACGAATAGAATGGCATATACTTGGCAATCATTTATTTTCTAACGCTAAAGCATTAATCTTTGCTGGTTTATTTTTTTCAAGTAAACAATCTGAAATTTGGTTAAAAAAAGGATTAAAAATCATTAATGATGAATTGAAAGAGCAAGTTTTAAAAGATGGCGGTCATTTTGAGCTTAGCCCAATGTATCATGCAATTTTTTTAGAAGATATATTAGATCTAATAAATATTTTTCAAGCTTATTCTAAAGTTATTCAAAACACACAAGTTAATGAATGCATAAAGGTTGCAAAAAGTATGTTAAATTGGTTAGAAGTGATGACACATCCTGACGGTGATATCGCTTTTTTTAATGATGCAGCTTTAGAAATTGCACCAAATTTAGCCGAATTAAAAAAGTATTCTCAACGATTACAAATAAATAATATTAATGAAAACTTTAATCAAATTACACATCTCTCAGATAGTGGTTATGTGAGGTATAATTCTAATCATGCAACTGCATTATTGGATGTTGCTCTAATTGGACCAAATTATCAACCTGGCCATGCGCATGCTGATTCTTTGTCTTTCGAACTTTCTTTATTTGGCCAACGTTTATTAGTTAATAGCGGCACATCTGAATATGGAATTAACCCAGTCAGACAATATGAGCGAAGCACAAAAGCCCATAATACTGTTGAAGTTAACAATAAAGACTCTTCTGAAGTATGGGGTGGATTTCGAGTAGCGAGACGCGCATATCCTTTTGATCTTCAAATCGAAGAGTTGGAAAATTTTGTCAATATTAGGTGTGCTCATGATGGTTATAAGCGACTCAATGGAAATATAATTCATAAACGACATTGGCAATTTTCAAAAAATTCACTAATTATTAAAGATCAAATAGACGGTTCTTTTAAAAGTGCGTATGCTTACTTTCATTTTCATCCATCTGTTGTTATAAAAAAAGATAAAAATTTTTTTTGGAAAATAGAAATGCCTAATGGTCAACAAATCATTTTACATGTAAAAATGGGAGAAACATTTGTTGAAAAAAGTTATTATTCCTCTGAGTTTGGAAAAAAGCTTAATACACAATGTTTAAAAGTGGCCTTAGATCGAAGAGAAGGTTCATGTTTGCAAATTTTATGGAACGATTAAAATGACTCAAAAAAAAATAATGTTAGTTTTTGGAACACGTCCTGAGGCTATTAAGATGGCACCTCTTGTACACGTTTTAAAGGCTAAACCAGATCATTTTGAATTAAAGGTATGTGTAACTTCACAACATCGAGAAATGCTAGATCAAGTTTTGAAAATTTTTAATATAAAACCTGATATAGATTTGAATTTGATGAGAAAAGATCAAAATCTTTTAAACCTTACATCATTAATTTTAGATGAAATGGGAAAAGTATTAAAAGAATATAAGCCGGAAATAGTACTGGTTCATGGTGACACAACCACAACTTTAGCTGCATCTATGGCTGCATTTTACGCATCTATACCAGTTGGACATGTAGAAGCTGGACTTAGGACCTATGATTTAAACACTCCCTTTCCAGAAGAGTTTAACAGACAAATAACAAGTAAGATCACTAAATGGCATTTTGCACCAACAGAGTTAAGTAAACAAAATTTATTATCTGAGGGTATTAATAAATCTTCAATATTTGTAACAGGAAATACAGTAATTGATGCTTTACATTTGGTTTTAAAACAGATCGATAAAAATGAAGATCTTCAAAATAAATTAAAAGATATATTAAATGCTCATTTACTGTTTAATTGGCAAAAGGAAAAATTTATTTTGGTTACTGCTCATAGAAGAGAAAATTTTGGTGATGGTTTTTTACAAATTTGTACTGCTATTAAAAAGCTATCAGCAAAATATCCAAAAATACATTTTGTATATCCAGTTCATCTTAATCCAAATGCAAGTAAACCAGCTTATGAAATTCTTAAAGGAATTGATAATATACATTTAATTAAGCCATTAGAATACGAGATATTTGTTTATTTATTAAAACACTCATATTTAGTTTTAACTGATAGTGGGGGTATTCAAGAAGAAGCCCCAAGTCTAGGCAAACCAGTATTGGTAATGCGGGATGTGACCGAGAGGCCTGAAGCAATTGAGGCGGGAACAGTTGAAATAGTCGGTTCAAATCATCAGCGAATTATTGAGGGAGTATCACATTTACTGGATGATAAACAGCATTATCAAAAAATGTCCTATGCACATAATCCTTATGGAGATGGATTAGCTTGTAAGCGTATAGTGGATGTTTTATTTACTATTTGATAGTACTTAGATTATGAAAAAAAAAACTGTATGTGTAATTGGTCTTGGTTACATAGGATTACCAACAGCAGCTCTTATTGCCAATAAAGGTTATTCAGTAACTGGTGTTGATGTTAATGAAACAGTTGTGTCCACTATAAATGAGGGTAAAATTCATATTGTTGAAGAAGGCCTTAGTGAATTTGTAAAATTAGCAACTTTAAATGGTAAATTAAAAGCTTTTAACAAAGTACAGTTAAGTGATGTTTATGTTATTTGTGTTCCAACACCATTTCATAAAAATGACACTATACAACAACCAAACATAGACTATGTATTGTCAGCCACTAAAAGCATTGCTCCATTTGTAAAATCTGGTGATTTAATAATTTTAGAATCAACCTCACCAGTAGGCACAACCAAAAAAATACAACAAGTATTGATAGATTGTGGTGTGAACTTAGAAGATGTGAACATTGCTTATTGTCCAGAGCGAGTTTTACCAGGAAAAATTATGACTGAGTTGGTTGAGAATGATCGAATTATTGGTGGTCTTACGTCAAAATCAACAAAGGAGGCTGTAGAGTTTTATTGTTTATTTGTTAAGGGAAATATATTTGAAACAGACGCAAATACTGCTGAAATGTGTAAACTAGCAGAAAATAGTTTTAGAGATTTAAATATTGCATTTGCTAATGAGCTATCAATGATTTGTGACAATCAAGGTATTAATATTTGGGATTTAATTAAATTAGCTAACAAACATCCACGAGTAAATATATTACAACCTGGACCAGGCGTAGGGGGTCATTGCATTGCAGTAGATCCTTGGTTTATAATTTCTCAAGATATCAAAAATACAAAATTAATTCGTTCATCACGAGAAGTTAATAATTATAAAACTAAATGGGTTATTGAAAAAATTAGAAAAAATGCATCTAAATATTTTTCAAAAAAAGGTATTAAGCCAAAAATAACTTTTTTAGGTTTGGCTTTTAAACCAGACATTGATGATTTAAGAGAATCAAAAGCGCTAGAAATTTTTGAAACCTTAACAAAAGAAGGATATGAAATCAATATTGTCGAACCAAATATTTCATCACATAAAAATTTATCATCATTAAATCTTTCAGATACTATTGAACAGGCAGATTTAGTGTGTGTACTTGTAAAGCATCGTGAATTTTTAAAACTAGAAATAAAAGACAAATTAAAAAAATGTGGTGCACTTGATTTTTGTGGAGCCCTTTCTTAAGTCTAAATGCGCATTTTACTTTTAAGTTTTTATTATCCACCAGATATTGGACCAGGTTCTTTAAGAGCCAAATCTATAGTTGATGCCTTAATTGAAGAGGGACCTTCTGATCTAAAAATTGATATCATAACAACAATGCCAAATCGTTATCACACTTTTAAAGTTTCAGCTTTGCAATACGAAGCTAACAGTAAAGTTTCCATTAATCGTATTTCTATACCCAACCATAAAAGTGGCATGTTTGATCAAGCAAAAGCTTTTTTCTCATTTAGTGTTAAGGTCCGAAAGTTAATATTAAAAAAAAATTGGGACATCGTTGTTGCAACATCTTCACGTCTAATGACTGCTAGTCTGGGTGTATGGATTGCAAAAAAAATAAATTCAAAACTTTATTTAGATATTCGTGATTTGTTTGCTGATACATTGGATAATATTACCACAAAAAATTTTTTACATACTTTAATGCCTTTATTCTATGCATTAGAAAGATGGACCTTTAATTCTTCTGATAAGATAAATGTAGTATCAGCTGGTTTTGTAGATTATATTAAAAAAATTACGCCAAATTTAACTCTATCAGTTTATACGAATGGAGTTGATGAATATTTTTTTAGAAATAATTCTTCAATTAATCATAATAAACTAAAACCTTTAATTTTATACACTGGCAACATAGGAGAGAGTCAGGGATTACATAAAATTATACCAAAAGCAGCAAATGAATTAAGAGATATACAATTTAGATTAATAGGAGACGGCAGTGTTCGTCAGTTATTAATAGAGAATCCTTTATTTAATTCACAAAAAAATATTGAAGTTTTAAACCCCATATTAAGAAGTGAATTATCGAAAGAATTTCAAAAAGCAGATATTTTATTTCTTCATTTAAATGAAGGCAAAGCATTCCAAAAAGTTTTACCTTCAAAAATATTTGAATATGCAGCATCAGGTAAGCCGATACTTGCAGGTGTATCAGGTTATGCTGCAAAATTTTTAAGTGATAAAGTTAAAGGAGTTGAGGTTTTTGATCCTTTAGATCTTGAATCAATGAAGGTTGGATTGCAAAAACTTTTAAGTGGACCAAAAATTATAGATCGTAAAGATTTTTGTTTACAATATTCTAGAGACAAAATTATGAAAAAGTTAGCTATAGATGTTTTGTCTCTGTATAAATAAAACTTAATTAAAGAAAAAGAATATAGCTTTAAGAGCTAAGTTATCAAATTTATATGTATTTATATATAAATGAGCATATTTATTAGTAAATTTAATATTGTGAATAAAGATAATAATAGTCTAAATATTTAATTATATTATTATTTGTTTTTTTGGTACTTTAATAAATTATGAAAATTTGTGTAACTGGAGCAAATGGTTTTATTGGAAAAGCACTTTGTAAAGCTTTAAATTTATCAGGTAAATCTATCCGAGGATTTGTTAGAACCTTAGACCCATATATGAAACCAACCGAAATTGAATATTTGTCAGTAGGAGATATTAGCTTAAAAACAAATTGGAAAAATCAGTTGAATGGCTGTGATTGTATTGTTCATTGTGCAGGTAAGGCTCATTTAATTCATGAAAAAAAAGATTTAGATATTTATCGTTTAGCAAATGTAGAAGGCACCAAACATCTTGCAGAGCAAGCAGCTAAGTCAGGAGTTAAAAGATTAGTATTTTTAAGTTCAGTGAAAGTTAATGGAGAAAACACGAATGGAAAAACTAATAGTAAAATATTTACAAATAATGATTTGCCAGCACCAAAAGATGCTTATTCAATATCTAAATTTGAGGCTGAAAAAATATTATGGAATATTTCTACCAAAACAGGTTTAGAGGTAGTTGTTGTTCGTCTACCTCTTGTCTATGGTACTTCTGCTCCTGCTAATTTGAAGCGTTTAATCAAACTTATAAGCACTGGATTACCTCTACCTTTTAGTCTCATTAATAATCAAAGATCTTTAATTGGAATAGACAATTTGGTTGATGTAATACTTCGATGTATTGATCATCCTAATGCTAAAAATAAAACTTTCTTAGTTTCTGATGATGAAGATTTATCTACTCCAGATCTGATAAAGCTTATCGCTACGAAAATGGGTCGCTCAGTACGTTTATTTCCGGTTCCCATAGCATGGTTAAAATTTTTTAGTTTTTTTATTGGAAGACAAAGTGATATAGATCGATTGACTGGATCATTGCAAGTAGACACTGAGTACACCAAAAAAATATTAGATTGGAAACCGTCAGTTAGTGTATCCGAGGGTATTAAGCGAATGTTAAGCTGTTAATGAAATCTATACTATATATATTGAATGAAACAAATTTATAAAAAATATGATTAATTTAGTAGTTGTAGCTCATCCAGATGACGAAGTTTTGGGATTTGGAGGAACAGGAGCCAAACTAGTTAAACGAGGTGAAGTCGTACAACCAATTATTCTTTGTGGAAATGTAAAGGCTCGTTACAAACGATCTAAAGCTAAAGATTTATATGAAGATATGATTTCTGCTAATCGATATCTTGGTTTTAATGTTCCTGTGCTGGGGAAGTTTCCTAATTTAAGAATAAATACAATTGATCATATTGATGTTGTAAATTTTATTGAAAAACAAATTTTAAAATTTAAACCAAATAGAATTTTCACTCATCATCCAAGTGATTTAAATAACGATCATGTTCAAATATCGAATGCTTGTCTAGCAGCTTCGCGATTATTTCAGCGTCGACCAGAAGTTTCAGCTTTAGATGCAGTTTATTTTATGGAAATTTTGTCTTCAACAGATTGGTCTTTTTCTACAGCTAGAGATGCTTTTAAACAAGATACATTTTCAGATATAACAGAAACTCTTAAAGTAAAAATTAAAGCATTATCCAAATATAAAGATGTAATGAGAGCACAACCCCATCCTAGATCAAAAGAGGTTTTAACAGGACATGCAGCTTACAGGGGAGGGCAATGTGGTTATCTATATGCCGAAGCATTTCAAACTGTATTCAGACGGGAAATTTGAATTGTATCTTTTTTTTGGAAAAAGATTTTTCGATATTATATTATCATTAGTAGCATTAATTATTTTATGTCCCTTAATGATATTAATTTCTCTATTAATTAAACTATTTGACTTAGGTCCTATATTTTTTAAACAACAACGTGTTGGAATGAATGGTAAATTATTTTATATGTACAAGTTTCGTAGCATGCCAGTTAATACAAAAAATATTGCTTCAGATAAAATTAAAGAGTTAAACTTAAATTTTATTGGCAAGTTTATTAGAAGAACAAATATCGATGAATTGCCACAACTTTTAAATATTCTAAAAAGTGATATGAGTTTTGTTGGACCACGACCATCATTATCTAGTCAAAATGATTTAATTGAAATTCGTCTTAAGAAGGGTGTGTTATCTTTTAAACCAGGAATGACTGGTCTTGCACAAATTTCGTCTTACAATGGAATGAGTGTAAATACAAAAGTCGATTTTGATAAGGAGTATATAAATTCTATTTCTTTTACAACTGACGTATCAATAATTTTAAAAACATTTTGTTATCTTTTAAAACCTCCACCTCTTTATTAAGTTTTATTCTATGAAATTTGGATTTATAACCTGTGTTCAATTAGGATTGAGTTGCATGAAAGAATTTTATCAAAGTGGTGGAAAATTAGATCTTGCGGTTACTTTACCTGATTATAAGGATGTGAATAAATCTGGACGTGTATACATTGATGATTTTTGCAACAAACATAGCATCACTCTTTTAAAAAGTGCAAACATAAATAATAAAGAAGTTATTGAGGCTATACGTAAAAATAATATTGATTGGTTATTTATTATTGGATGGTCTCAAATTGCTTCCGAAGATATTTTGAATTCACCTAAGAATGGAGTAATTGGTATTCACCCAACATTACTACCTGAAGGACGGGGACGAGCTTCAATACCATGGGCAATATTAAAAGATTTAAATAAAACTGGCGTAACAATGTTTAAAATGGATTCAGGTGTTGATTCAGGTCCAATTATTGCTCAAATAGAGATACCATTAAATAATCAAATGACCGCTACAAAACTTTATAATCAAATTGTTGAAGTTCATTCCAAATTAATTAAAAATATGACCAAAAGTATTATAAATGGAAAATTAAAGCTTACCTCTCAAGACGATCTTAAAGCAACAATATGGCCAGGTCGTAAGCCAGAAGATGGTGAAATTAACTTAAATGGATCTGTTTATGATGCAGAAAAACTAGTTAGAGCTGTTACGCATCCTTACCCTGGTGCTTTTTATTATCAAAATGGAATTAAATATACTGTTTGGTCAGCAAAAGTTCATGATGAAACAGATTTAGAAATAAAAAAAAATAATATACTTAAGTTTAAAGATGGAATTTTATTTATTTTAAATTAGGAAATTATTGGAATTATTAAAAAAATATTGAAATTTTTAAAAGATAACAAGAACCTAAAATTAAATTTGAAAATGTTAAAAAAGATTTAAATTGTGGAATGGGTTTTGTTAATCCTTATAGAGCTATTAATCAAAATAACTTAGGTCATTCTCAAAGTTGGTGGTAAAAAAATCAGAAAAAGTATATATATTATGATTAATACTTTTGATTTAAAAAATGCTATAATATTAATTTTAGAAGTAATAATTAAAAATTATGTTGTTTTATAATAAAAAGTTTTCAGAAGAAATTTTCTCTTTATCAAGATTTTCAAAAAGGGTAGCAGCTATAATAACAGATGCATTTTTATGTATATTTACACTCTGGGTAGCTTTTTATTTAAGATTAGAGGAATTAGTTTTATTAAAAGATATTGGATTAACTCCAATTTTATTAACTATTTTAATATCTATTCCAACATTTTGGATAAGTGGATTATATAAAACTTTATTTCGTTATGCGGGATTGTCTATCTTTTCTACCATTTCATTTTCTGTTTTTATTTATGGATTAATTTTTTTTTCAATAATTAGCATATATGGTGTTAAAGATGTACCAAGATCAATTGGAATTATTCAGCCAGTACTATTATATGTATTTCTAATAATTAGTAGGTTTCTTACAAAATATTTATTAACAGGTTCATTTAAAAAAACTAAAAAAAATAGAGAGAATATATTGATTTATGGAGCAGGTAGCGCAGGCCGTCAGCTATTTTTATCTTTAGAAGGAAATTCAAAATATAAAGTTGAAGGTTTTTTAGATAATAATCCACAAATGCATCGTCAGTATTTACTTGGCATAAAAATTCATGATCCAAAATATTTAGACACCATAAAAGAAACTAAAGAAATAAAATTAATTCTATTTGCAATTCCTTCTTTAAGTAAATTTAAAAAAAATGAAATTGTTAAAAAGATTTCAAATAAAGGTATAGGGATTAAAACTTTACCAAATTTAAGCGATATTATTGAAGATAAATTATCTTTTTCAGATGTTAAAGATTATCTAATTGATGATTTATTAGATAGAGATTCTGTTGAACCTAATCAACAACTACTTGCTCAAAATATAAAATCTCAAACAATTTTAGTTACAGGTGCGGGTGGCACAATTGGTGCAGAATTATCGAGACAAGTATCAAAGTTAAAGCCAAAAAAATTAATTCTATTTGAGCTAAATGAATTTGCTTTATTTAATATTCACGAAGAGTTAATTGGTAAATTTAAAAAATTAGAAATTGTTCCTTTACTAGGAAATATATTAGATCAAAAAAAGTTAGAAAAAGTTTTTAAGACTTTTAAGGTCGACACTGTCTATCATGCAGCTGCTTACAAACACGTGCCTTTAGTTGAAGGTAACATTTGTGAAGGAGTTCGAAACAATATTTTAGGAACTTTATCTCTTGTTAAAGCATCCACCAATCAACAAATTAAAAATCTAGTTTTAATTTCAAGTGATAAAGCGGTAAGGCCTACCAATATAATGGGGGTTAGTAAAAGATTTTCAGAACTTTGCTTACAAGTTTATAAAGAAAAAAATTTATTTACCAATTTTTCAATTGTTAGATTTGGAAATGTTTTGGCATCATCTGGCTCTGTTATTCCAAAGTTTAAACAACAAATAATGGATGGAGGTTCTGTAACATTAACTCATAATGATGTTACTCGCTATTTTATGACTGCTCCTGAAGCCGCTCAATTAGTTATTCAAGCAGGAGCATTAGGGAAAAATGCTGAAGTATTTGTCCTTGATATGGGTAAAAGCATAAAAATAAGAGATATGATCATAAAAATGATCAGTTTATCGGGAAAAAAATTAAAAGATGAAAACAATCTAGATGGAGATATTGAGATTAAAGTTACAGGACTTAGACCTGGTGAAAAATTATATGAAGAACTATTGATAGGAGATAATCCTCAACAAACAATTCATCCAAAAATTAGAAAAATTCAAGAACCATCAATATCTTTTGAACAATTTGATAGAAATATTAATGAACTTATAACTCATTTAGACAATCAAGATCCAAAACAAGTTAAGAAAATATTAGAAAGAGTAATTAAATTTTATAATTCTAATTCAGATTTAGTTGACTATATTTATAATGAACAGAAAGATTTAAATGAATTACCATCTAACAATGATAATAAAAGCAATGTTATTAAATTAAATTAAATATTTATTTTCTTTGTTGTATTGCATTTGAAACAAGAACATAAAACATTCCAAATATAATTCCAAATATTCCTGAAATTAAGATCGTTTTTATTAAACTAAATGAAACTTTAAACTCAGTATCTTGATAAATGATATTTGCCGCTTTAAAATCATTATCAATAACAATTGGAGTATTATTAAATAATTTCTCAGTTCGATCTAATAATTTGTCCTCTAATAAAGCTCTTTTTTGCTTTTCAAGATCTAATAAATTTTTGGTAAAGGCATCTTTATTAGTACGTGTTTCAATTAATTCAATTTCTTTTTCAATCATTGCATAACCTCTCATATAATATGGTTTTGCTGATTGAAGATTTGAAATAACGCCAGATGGGGTACTAAAATTTTCAACTTCCAAAGTATTATTTTCAATATTTAGTTTTCTTGCAATTAAGGCTTGTTCTTTTAAAAAAGCTAGTCGATTACTTGTTTCAGTATCGTAATCTTTTTTAGTATTGTTAATTTTTAAATTTAAACCTTCAAGTTTAAACTGATCTAACAATTTTAAATTATTTAAAGTTGTTGTAAAATTTAATTTTAAGTAATTTTTAATATTTTTATTAATTTCACTTTCTATAAAACTTAATGCCTCTTCCCATTGATCTTCATCATCAACTTCAAATTCAATTGTCCAATTTAATCTAGTCTCACCTCTTTCACTGCCATCGACATTAATAGGTCTTAACAAATCAAGTTTTAACGCTTTTTTTTCAACTGCTTTTAAATATTCATCTTCACTGTCAAATTTTTTTTGATCTATAAGTTGATACTTTTTTATAGCCTCTATAATTATATCTTTAGTTCGAAGCTCTTCTAAAAATAAACTTAAAAGATAACCTCTATTAATTACATTAAATCTATTTTGAGTTATAATTTTCTTATCGTCCGCACCTTGAGGCGTAGTAAATGTATTGTATTGTTTGTATAAATTATTTTCAAAAATAGTTATTGGTAAAATTTCAGTTTTAGCATTTAATGTTGGCTTAACTATAAAATATAGAGCAATTGATAAAATAATAAAAATAACAGTGATTGCAGCAATTTTTAATTTGTTATTCCAAATATTAACAATGACTTCTATTAAATCTATTTCATCACTTTCAATTCTTTTTTTCATAAAACTTTTAAATCTATAAGCCAATTAGACTGTAATTTCATCAATAATTTGATTGATTTATATATCTTATTTTATAATAGATCATTTAACTTGTTTATTAAGTTTAGGTTTCATAATCATTTTAAAGCAGATGTATTTATTTAAAAAAAATCAAATTATCCATTTAATATTAGCATCTATAATTCCCTTTTTGATATGGGGCCCTTTTTTCCCTGATTTAATAGTCAGTTTATCGTCATTAATATTTTTATTTTATTCATTTAATAATAATAATTTTTATTATTTTAAGATAAAACCATTTATAATATTTTTGTTATTTTGTATTATCTCTTTATTGATCAGTTTAGATTCTGAAGATATATTTTTAAGTATAAAAAGGTCTTTACCTTATTTTAGGATAGGGGTGTTTAGTTGTTTTATTTGGTATTTAATTGATCGTGATAAAAATATTTTAATTTATTTTTATTATGCATTAGTTATTTGTTTTTCAGTTTTAGTAATTGATGGGTATTTACAATTTTTTTCAGGATCAAATATAATAGGTATGTCTAAACATGGAGTCCGTATCTCTTCTTTATTTGGTGATGAATTAATTATGGGGTCATACTTATCAAGATTGTTTCCTCTTTTATTTGCATTATTTTTAGTTAAAAAAAAAAATAAATATGAAATCTATTATATTGGATTATTATTTGTTTTAGTCGATGCATTGATTTATATTTCGGCTGAAAGAGCAGCCTTCTTCTTTTTAAACTTGTCAACTATTTTTATAATCATGTTTATAAAAGAATATCAAAAATTTAGATTAATTACTTTTTTAATAGCGCTAGCATTAATTATCGGTCTAACGTTAAGTAGTGATAAACTTTCTAATCGAATGATTAAAGGACCTGCAAAATCTATGGGTTTAGTTAAAGATGCGCAAAGTAAAAATATATTCACCCCAAGTCATGATAGCTTAATTAAAACAGCTTTTAATATGTTTAAAGATAAACCTATTTTAGGCCACGGTCCAAAGATGTTCAGGGTAATTTGTAAAAATAAAAAATATCAAACAGGAATTAAACCATGTGACACCCATCCTCATAATTTTTATGTTCAATTATTAGCTGAAACAGGAATTATTGGTTTTTTATTTTTGTTTAGTGCTTTTTGTTATGTTTTGTATTGTGCTTATAGACAATTTAAATCCATCGTTCTAAAACAAAAAAGATATTTAACTGATTACCAAGTATGCTTACTGTCTGGAATTTTAATTACTGTTTGGCCGTTTGCACCAAATGGTAATTTTTTTAATAATTGGCTTATGATTGTATATAGCTTACCAGTTGGTTTTTATCTTCATTCTATTTACAGTAAAAAGAAATTATTATAAACAATACTTCTTATGAAAATTATTTTAATTATGGGGTTACCCGGTTCTGGCAAAACAACCTTAGCTGAAGAGCTGGCCCCTATGTTAAATGCAAAAAGGCTGAATGCAGACGAGGTGAGAAAAGAAGCAAACGATTGGGATTTTTCAGAAGAAGGTAGAAAAAGACAAGCAAAAAGAATGGCTGATTTTGCAGCAAAATTAAAAGAACTTGGTAACTACGTGGTTGCAGACTTTATATGTCCAACACCAGAAGCTAGAGATTTGTTTCCAGCAGATTTTGTTATTTGGGTCGATACCATTAAAGAGGGTAGATTTGAAGATACTAATAAAATGTTTATTAAACCTGACAAGTATGACTTTCATGTTACGACCCAAGATGCTAAAAATTGGGCACCAAAAATATTAAAAGAGATCAAATAAATTTAAAAAGGGGTAAGTTAGTGTCTTATAATTGGGATAATAAAAAACCAACAGCACAAATGTTGGGAAGATGGCAACCATTTCATGACGGTCACTATACTTTGTTTAAAGAAATAGTAAAAAAAACTGGACAAGTTTGTATTCAAATAAGAGATGTTCAAGGTGTTGATGATAATCCATTTGATTTTGACACAGTTAAAAAAAATATTGAAGATAAATTAAATCCTGAATTTGAAGGTCAGTTTAAAATAATGATGGTCCCAAATATTACAAATATTTGCTACGGGAGAGGTGTTGGTTATAAAATTGAAGAAATAATATTAGATGAAGAAACCCAAAAAATTTCAGCTACTAAAATTAGAGCTAAAATGAGAGAAGAAGGTAAGCTCAAATAAATTTTAATGAACGATAGACTAAAAACTATTGTAGATTTAGAGAGCTATCCTATTAACAATCTATCTTCTCCAAAAATCATAAACTTAATAAAAAACTGTAAGGACAATTTAGACAAGTTCAGCTGCGCAACTATTCCAAATTTTATTTTGCCTCAATCATTAGAGGTCTTGAATTTTGAGCTTGAGAGCCAAATTGATAAAGTTTTTATGTCCAACAAAAGTGTAAATCCTTACTTAAATTCAAAAGATGATAATTCACTTCCAAAAGATCATCCAAAAAGAATTTTTATGAAAAGAGATAACGGATACTTAAATTCTGATCTTTTTGACAAAAAATCAGAGATGAAATTTTTATACGAGCAAGAAGAACTTTTGCAATTTGTATCCGCATGTTTAGGGATTTATCCAATTTATAGATGGGCTGACCCTTTGGCTCGTCATGCTTACAATGTAATGCAACCTGAGGGAATTCTACCTTGGCATTTTGATAGCTGTGAATTTACATTAAGTATAATGATACAAAAACCTGAGAGAGGTGGAATATTTGAGTATTGTCCATTCATAAGAGAGCCTGGTAATGAAAATATTAATGAAGTAAAAAAAGTATTACAAGGTGATAGAACGAGAGTAAGAAAGTTAAAATTAGAACCAGGCGATTTACAAATCTTTAAAGGTAGATTTACAATGCACAGAGTAACAAAAATTGAAGGAAAAAAGCCAAGATATTTATGTATTCCTGCGTATGTTTTGGATCCATGGAGGGTCAATACCCCCGAACATTCAAAAGCAATCTATGGTAAAGTTTTACCAATTCATGTAGAAAGAAACCAAGTTAGATCAGATGGTTTAGCTGATTAAATGACAAGCAATATTAGAATAAAAAAAATTAATAATGAAATTTCATCAATCATAATTGATGAGCAAAAAACTTACAATTCATTATCATTTAAAAATTTGTCTGATCTATTAAAAGCTTTTAAAGTACTTGATGCTGATATAAATTTAAAAGTAATTATTTTAGAAGGTGCTGGTAAAGGTTTTAGTGCTGGACATAATTTGAAAGAAGTTAGAGGGCTTAAAAAAAGAGAAACATATCAAAAATTATTTAATCTTTGTTCAAAAGTAATGCTTCAAATTGTTGAAGGAAGAAAGCCGGTAATTGCTAAAGTTCATGGAGCAGCTTTTGCTGCTGGATGTCAGTTAGTTGCAAGTTGTGATTTAGCATATAGCACTAAAGATGCTTTATTTGCTACTCCTGGAGTTAATATAGGTTTATTTTGTAGTACACCAATGGTGGCAGTAAGCAGAAAAATAAATAGAAAACCAATGATGAAAATGTTGTTAACTGGGGAACCAATCAAAGCAAATTATGCAAAAGAAATTGGATTAATTAATGATAGTTATCCAAAATCAAAACTTAATAGCGAAGTTTTAAAAGTTGCCAAAACTATTGCGTCAAAATCAAATTTAACAATTAAAATCGGCAAACAAGCTTTTTATAAACAATTAGAAATGCCATTAAAAAAGGCATATGCGTATACGAGTAAAATGATGACAATAAATATGATGGCTATGGATGCAAAAGAAGGAATATCTGCTTTTTTAGAGAAAAGAAAACCAAATTGGAAAAACAAGTAATGAAAAATAAAAAAAATATTTTAATTATTATCTTTATTGGGTTAGGGATGTTTTTTGCTCTTAGTTTTAATGATCATAATTTTAAAAGAGCTGTTGATGCGTGTCTTGCTGGAAGTCAGAAATTATCTGAATCTAAAATTACTGATTTAAATCAAGCTAGAAAATTTTGTGAAGACCAGATCAAAAAAAACAAATAATCAATGTCTGAGATAAAAGAAATTCTTTTAAAATATAAAACTATTGCAATGATAGGAGTTAGTAAAGATCCTACTAAACCATCAACTATAGTGATGAAATATATGCAAAAATATGGTTTTAAAGTTATCCCAGTTAATCCAAGTGCAAAAGGAGAAAAAATTTTAGGTGAAGAAGTTTACGAAAAAATAACTGATATAAAAGAACCAGTTGGGATAGTGGATGTTTTTAGACCATCCAAAGAGGCATATGAGATCGCAGAAGACACAGTAAAGATTGGAGCAAAAGTTTTATGGTTGCAACTTGGTATAAGAGATGAAAATGCAAAAATATTAATGAAAAAAAATGATATTGAATACATAGAAAACAAATGTACTAAAATGGAATATCAAAAATTTTTTTTAAAAAAAAGACAAGCGTTCCCTGTTTTAAACAATTAAATGAATATAGTAAATTTTACACCAGTAACTGCAACCATTGGGGGTTTGATCATTGGTTTAGCTGTTATAATATTTTTTTTATCTAATGGTAGATTAGTAGGTATTAGTGGAATAGCAGCAAATGCTTTGTCTGAAAAAGATAATAAGTTTGATAATTTATTATTTTTGCTTGGATTAATAATAGGCCCTATTCTTTATAGCTTTTTTACCAATAAAGAAATCAACATCACAATTTCAAATTCTTTAATTTTATTAATATTTGCGGGTTTGTTAGTTGGTATAGGAACAAGAATAAGTGGAGGTTGCACCAGTGGTCATGGAATAAGTGGCATTGGAAGATTTTCGTTAAGATCAATTGTTGCAACTATAACATTTATGATTGCTGGAATAGCAACCGTATTAATTAAAGATTTTATATGAATAAAATAATTTCTTTGATTTCAGGTATAATTTTTGGTGTGGGGTTAGTTATTTCTGAAATGATTAATCCTGAAAAAGTTTTAGGTTTTCTTAATATATTTGGTAACTGGGACCCTTCATTAGCTTTTGTTATGATGGGTGCTCTTGTTGTGTCTTCACCATTATTTCATATTATAAAAAATAAAAAAAAACCTCTGTTTACTGAAAAATTTGATTACTCAAATAATAAAAGCATAAACAATAGATTGTTTTTAGGAGCTACACTATTTGGCTCGGGGTGGGGGATTGCAGGATTATGTCCTGGACCAGCAATATCATCAATTGCACTTTTAAACCCTTATTCAATTGTTTTTGTATTAGCAATGTTTGTAGGTTTTTATTTTGTCAAATTTTTTAATTTAAACACTTAATTTTAATTTCTTTTGGTAATTCTAGATTTTTAGGATAATAAAAATCAATGAGTAAAATTTTTTTATTATTCGGTCATTATAATCAAAATTCATTTAATGCAGCTATTAGAGACACTTTTAAAAAAACGGCTGAAGAAAAAGGCCATTCAGTTGATATAGTAGACTTATACAAAGATAACTTTAACCCAGTTTTTGCTGGTGAAAAACCAGACAATGAAGTTCTTGATCATAGAAAAAGAATTGAAGATTGTGATACTATAGTCTTAATTGCACCAATTTGGAATTTTAGAATGCCAGCAATAGTAGAAGGGTGGATAGATAAAGTTTTGTCACCACCATGGGCTTATACTTTTAAAAAATTGGTAGGAAATTATGGTTATCCAATTGGCAACTTAAGAGATAAAAAAGCTATTATTTTTTGTACTTATGGTTCTCCAAGACTAGCAATTACTACTTTTTTTTTAAATCTCCCAATAAGAAGGTTAAAAAGAGGAGTGTTTCATATGTGTGGCATATATAACATTGTTTATAGAAGATATTTTGCGGTACCATTTGTTAATGATGCAAAGAGACAAAAATTTTTAGAAGATGTTAAAAAAACTGCCAACAATATTTAAAATCTTCATTCTATTATTAATTTCAATATCAACATCTAAGGCAGATTTATTAAAACCAAATAATAAAATTGAGCCTTCGGAGGTTGTTAAAATTCAATTAATTGGGCTTCAAAAAAATGATCTAGAATTCAAAGATAGTGGCATAGAGCAAACTTGGAATTTTGCTCACCCAAATAATAAAAAAGTTACTGGACCTTTACCTAATTTTAAAAGAATGATTAAGGGGGATGCTTATCAAATGATGATAAATCACTTAAGTCACACAATTACACAGCTTGGAATCGACGATAATTGGGCTCAATTTGAAGTAGTTATTTTAGATAAAAATAAAATTTATCATAAGTTTAATTGGCAAGTCGAAAAATACACTTTAGAGGGAGCACTTAAGGATTGTTGGCTGACTACAATGGTCTCTAATCCGATCCCACTTGGTAGCTCAATTTAATTATCCACAGATACAATTTTGTTTCGTTAATTGAAAAAGTTTAGTAGGAATCGCAAATGAAAACAAAAACAAAAGTTGTAGTAGTTGGTGGTGGAGTAGTGGGTGTTAGCGCTCTTTATCATCTAGCCAAAAAAGGTTTAACGGATGCTGTTCTTGTTGAAAGAAAAGAATTAACATCTGGATCAACTTGGCATGCAGCAGGATTGCTACCTTTGTTTAATATGAGTTATTCAGTAGGACAACTTCACAAATATGCTGTTGATCTTTATAAAAAATTAGAAGAAGAGACGGGACAAAATGTTGGATTTAGTGTTGTTTCAAATATTCGTTTAGCAAGTACAAAAGATAGAATGGATGAGTATCACCAATACGCTGGTGTTGCTCAAACAATTGGTGTCGATGTAAAATTTTTAACTCCAGATCAAGTTAAAGAAATTTGGCCTTTATGTAATACTTCAGATTTACTTGGAGCAATACAACACCCTGAAGATGGATATATTCAGCCAGCTGATTTAACGCAAGCTATGGCTACAGGTGCAAGAAATAGAGGTGCAGAAATTTATAGAAATACTGCAGTAGTTGGAATTAAACAAACTAAAGATGGATGGATAGTTGAGACAGATAAAGGAGCAATTGAATGTGAACATGTAATTTCTTGTTCAGGAAATTTTGCAAGACAAACTGGAAAAATGGTTGGTTTAGATATTCCGGTTATACCAGTTGAGCATCAATATATAGTTACAGAAGCACATCCAGATATTTTAAAAAGAAAAAAAGAAGGCTTACCTGAGATGGGAGTGTTAAGAGATAGTGATAGCAGATGGTATATGAGAGAAGAAGCAGGTGGTTTAATTTTAGGTCCTTATGAAGATGGAGCACCAGCTTGTTATGTAGATGGTCCATCAAAAGATTCAGAATATGAATTATTTCAAGAAGACTTAGATAGACTTGCGCCACATATAGAAGGAGCAATTCATCGTGTTCCAGCTTTTGGAGAAGTAGGTGTGAAAAAAGTTTATAATGGAGCTATTTGTTACACGCCTGATGGAAATCCTATTGTTGGCCCTGCATGGGGACTTAAAAATTTTTGGATTAATGAAGGACATAGTTTTGGGATTACTGCAGCAGGTGGAGCAGGTTGGCAACTTGCAGAATGGATTGTAGACGGCGAACCAACAATTGATATGCTTGGTGTTGAACCAAGAAGGTTTGGTGATTATGCAACAAAATCTTATTTAAAAGAAAAAAATGAAGAAGCTTATAATCATGTATTTAAAGTTCATTATCCAGATGAAGAAAGAGGAGCTGCTAGAGAATTAAGAACTTCACCTTGTTATGATAGAATGAAGGATTTAGGCGCAGTATTTGGACAAAAATTTGGTTGGGAGCGACCTAATTTTTTTGCAACAGACGGAATGGAACAAAAAGACGATTGGTCTTTTAGAAGATCCAAGTGGTTTGAGGCAATAAAAAAAGAATGTAAAAATGTAAAAGAAAATGTTGGTCTTTTAGATATGACTGCATTTGCTAAATGTAGAATTAAAGGACCTGGTGCTGAAGAATTTTTAGATTATTTAGTAGCAAATAAGCTTCCAAAAAAAATAGGAAGAATAGGGTTATGTCATGCATTAAATACTAAAGGAGGAGTTCATTCCGAATTTACGATAATGAGAGAAGCTGCAGATAGTTTTTATTTAGTTTCAGCTGGAGCAAACCAAAGATTAGATCATGATTGGATCCAAAAATGGATGCCTACTGATGGAGCTGTTCAATTTGAAAATCTAACTAACAGCATGGGTGTACTTGTAGTATCCGGTCCTAAAGCAAGAGAATTAATGACAAGAGTATCAACAGATGATTTTTCTGCCGAAAACTTCAAGTGGCTAAGTGCTCAAAATGTAAATATTGGAAATGCACCCGTAAATGCTATGAGAGTAAACTTTGTAGGAGAGCTTGGCTGGGAACTTCACCATCCAATCGAATATCAGAACCACATATTTGATACTTTGATGGATGCGGGTAAAGATCTGGGTTTGAAACCTTACGGAATTAGAGCGATGAATAGTTTAAGAGTTGAAAAATCTTACAAATTAGTTGGAACTGAATTATCAATTGAATATTCACCTTACGAGTCTGGATTAGATAGATTTGTTCACCCCAACAAAGGTAACTTTATTGGTTTAGAAGCGCTTAATAAATGGAGAGAAAAAGGTTTTGAAAATCAATTAGTAACTATGGAAATTCATAATGTAGAAGATGCTGATGTTCTTGGAAATAATCCAATTTATGAAAATAATAAAGTTGTAGGACGTGCTACAGGTGGAGATTTTGGATTTAGATTAGGAAAATCAATTGCACTAGGTATGGTGAAACCAGATGTTGCGACAACAGGTCAAAAATTGAAAATTGATATTTTAGGAAAAATGTACGATGCTACAATATTAGATGAGAGTCCATACGATCCAGAAAATAATTTATTGAGAGCATAATGAAAATATTAGTCGCTGTTAAAAGGGTAATTGATTACAACGTTCAAGTAAGAGTTAAAGAGGATGGATCTGGTGTGGTTACTGAAAATGTTAAAATGTCTAGCAATCCACCTGATGATAATGCGATTGAAGAAGCTGTAAAAATTAAAGAAGCAGGTAAAGCAACTGAAATTATAGCAATTACAGTTGGTGAGGAAAAATCTCAAGAAACAGTTAGAAAAGCTTTAGCAGTTGGTGCTGATAGAGGTATTTTAATTAAAACAGAGGGAACAGTTGAGCCCCTTGCTGTAGCAAAAGCATTACAAAAAATTGTTGATAAAGAAAAACCAGACTTAGTTTTTATGGGCAAACAAGCAATTGATGATGATTGTAACCAAACTGGTCAAATGTTAAGTGCTTTATTGAATTGGCCACAAGCAACTTTTGCCTCAAAAATTGAGATAAAAGATAAAGTTTTAGAAGTTACTAGAGAAATTGATGAGGGCTTAGAAACCATTGAAGTAAATGTTCCAGCAATCGTTACATGTGATTTAAGATTAAATGAGCCACGTTATGCATCATTACCAAATATAATGAAGGCAAAAAAGAAACCTTTAGAAATTTTAACTGCCTCAGATCTTGGAATTGACACAGCACCTAGAGTTCAGCAAATTAAAGTAGAAGAGCCACCAAAAAGAAAAGCAGGAATTAAAGTTGCAAGTGTAGCTGAGTTAGTTAGTAAACTTAAAAATGAGGCAAAAGTAATTTAATGTCAGTTTTATTAATAGCAGAACACAATAATAAAGAAGTAAGACCTTTTACATTAAATGCAATTACTGCTGCATCACAAATTGATGCCGATGTACATGTCTTAGTAATTGGAAATAATTGTGAA